>ENA-ORCV01000103-ORCV01000103.1-marine-metagenome-genome-assembly--contig:-NODE-103-length-161851-cov-4.090929_pt1 | contig 161851 bp, 159 predicted proteins | sample MGYA00237779_ERZ508509 | MGnify/ENA primary metagenome ERZ508509 (study PRJEB26180, sample SAMN06268772) | marine metagenome | isolation source: Bioluminescent Bay, La Paraguera, Puerto Rico | place... | reverse complement strand
GGCGTTTCCTGGCCGCAGGCGGGCGCGGCGGCGGCGCAGGCGAGCGCGCAGGCGGCGATCAATGGGCGCATGGTCGGTCCTCCATTTATCCGGCGGGGGTCCGGCGACGCCGCCCCGCTTTGCCCGGCATTATAGGCCGTAAACGGCGCGGTGGGCGCCGCGCCTAGAAGGGCGATTCATAGGCCTGCATGAAGGCGCCGTGGCAAGCGTTGCAGGCCGCGCGCAGGGTGGCCGCGCCGGTGCGGAATTCCGCCTCGTCCGTCGTCTGGCTGAGGTCGAAGGCGAGCTGGGCGCTCTGGTCCGCCATCGCCTTGAACGCCTCGAAATTGTCCCACACGGCAGGCAGCGCGATGGAGGGCATGTCGCCATCGGCGGTGGACTCCATGTCCGTGCCCGGCGGGAAGAGATAGGGCGTGACGCCGAGCATGGCGCTGACCCCCGAGGCGCGGACGCGGGAGGATTCCAGGTCGAACTCCTCCCCGATCGCGGCGCGGTCGATGGGGGCCATCTGGGCCTCCATCTCCGACATCAGGATCTGGCGGCCATAGATCACATCGTCCGGCACGATCTCCATCTGGGCGGCGACGGGGCCGGCGGCCAGGATCGCGGCTGCGGCGAGGATGGCCGTGCGCGGGCGGGCGAAATGTCGAATCATTCGATCCTCCCTGATCGTTTTGCCGGGCATGCGCCCGGCGGGTCGTTTCGCCGGAGCATGCGCCCGGCGCGGCCCGCCCGTCAGGGCGCCGAATCGCCGCAGGGCCTGTTGGAAGTCCCCTGGTCGAAGCCCCCCTATTCGAAATCCGATGCGTCCCCGGCATAGCGGGCGATGCGGATGCGCCAGATCTTGCCGTCCTTCAGGTCGTAGAAGGCGAAGCTGACGATTTCCCGCACGCTGCCGGCCTCATAGGTCAGGCCGTTCTTGTCGTAGGTCTCGCGCGCCTCGAACCGCGTGGGCAGGACGACGGCCGCGGTGTCACCGGTCATGGCGAAGCGGGCAATCTCCACATGCTCGTCCACGTAATCGTGGAAGTCGTCATAGAAGTCCGCGATGTCCTGCGGGCTGCGGATCTGGAGCGTGCCGACGTCATAGGCGACGTCCGGCGCGTAATACTTGATCTGCGTGGCGTAGTCGTGGCCGTTAAAGGCGTCGACATAGGCCTGAAGATCGGCCCGCGACCGGATCGTGTAGTCGCCCTCGGTCTGCGCGGCGGCCGGACCGGCCAGGCACAGAATGGCGGCAAACGCGGCGAAACTCCGCATCGGCTGTCCCTCCCCTTGTCCTGCGCCTCTTCGGGCGCATTCGGGAAGTCTAGCCAAAAACAAACACCGCGTCCCATGGGGACGCGGTGCGAGAATTCTCACGCGGACGGTTAGGCCCGTCCGCGATTTGTGCCGAAGCGATTTACGCTTCGGCCAGACCCACGACAGCCAGCGCGGCCACGAGCAGCGCAAGGAAGCCGACGCCAGCGGCGCCACGGGGCATACCAAGAACCTTGTTCATGATGTTTCCTCCTATCCCTTATGGGACCGCAGAGATCGTAGAGTTTGACCCAAAGATCAAGAGAAAAACGGCAAGAAAAACAAAGTTTTTCACGCTGCGTTGCAGTATATACGCCGCAACAATTGCTCTTCGCATCCGCACAAAACCTGCGGACTCCCTGATTTACAAGGCAAAGACAGCGAACACGCAGAGCGGGCTTGCCCCGGAGGCGGCAAGCTGCGAGCTATCCCGCCATGAAAAAAGAGCTGAAAACCCTGCCCGAACCGCCCGAACAGGGCCGCCCGCTGCCCGCCAGCCGGCCCTCCAGAGACGTCCTGGACCTGCTTTTGACCCGCCGTTCGACCACTGCGGGGGCGATGACCGAGCCCGGTCCGGGCGAGGACGAGCTGCAGATCATCCTGCGCGCGGGCGCGCGGGTGCCCGATCACCGCAAGCTGTCCCCGTTCCGCTTCCTGGTGTTCCGGGGCGCGGCGCGGGCGAAGATCGGCGAGGTCCTGGCCCAATGCCAGCGCGAGGATTACCCGCATTTCCCCGAGGAGCGCATTGCGTTCGAGGCCGCGCGGTTCGAACGCGCGCCGGTCGTGGTGGCGGTGATCTCCAGCCCCAAGAAGGACCCCAAGGACACCCCGGAATGGGAGCAGGAACTGGCCAGCGGCGCGGTCTGCCAGAACATGCTGATCGCGGCGTCGGGCCTGGGCTACGCCGCGCAATGGCTGACCGAATGGTACGCCTATGACCGCCGGGTTCTGGACGCCATGGGTCTGGAGCCGCAGGAAAAGATCGCCGGCTATATCTATCTGGCGAGCGCGGCCGAAGACCCGGTCGAACGCCCCCGCCCCGATCTGGACGCGATCACGAAGGAATACGGCGCCTGATGAAATACTGGCTGTTCAAGTCCGAGCCCGGGACCTGGTCCTGGGACGACCAGAAGAAATCCGGCGCGAAGGGCGAGCCCTGGACCGGCGTTCGCAACCATCTGGCCAAGAACCAGATGCAGGCGATGAAGAAAGGCGACCGGGGCCTCTTCTATCATTCGGTCAAGGAGAAGACGATCGTCGGCACCGTCGAGGTCGTGGAAGAGTATCAGCCCGACCCGACCGACGCCTCCGGCCGGTTCGGCCTGGTCGTCATCAAGGCGCTGCAGGACATGCCGAAGCCGGTCACGCTGGACCAGATCAAGGCGGAGGAAAAACTGGCCGACATGGTTCTGGTCAATAATTCCCGCCTGTCGGTGCAGCCGGTGACAGCGGATGAGTGGAAGCGGGTCTGCAAGATGGGCGGGCTGTAGGAGAGACGGGCCGCAGGAACAGGCGCCGGGCGCCGGCGTTCCGGTTGAGGACGACAGAGAGGAGCCCGCGCCATGAAAGTGTTCGCCAGCATCGCCGCCGCGCTGATGATGGCGGCGCTCGCCGCCTGCGGGCCGGCCTATCCGACCAACCCCGTTCCGCCGCCCCCGCCGCCGCCGGGCGCGCCGCCCGCCCCGCCGATGACGCCTGCGCCGGACCGGCCCATCGCCGATCTCGGCGAGTCGTGCGGCGGCATGATGGGCGTGCAGTGCGGCGACCCGCGGTCCTTCTGCGAGACCTCCCCTGCGGCGCAATGTGGCGCGGCCGACCAGATGGGGGTGTGCGTGATCCCGCCGGAAGCCTGTACGCGGGAATACCGCCCTGTCTGCGGCTGTGACGGGCGGACCTATTCGAATTCCTGTGAAGCCGCCGCGAACCGGGCGAGCGTGGCGTATGCGGGAGCGTGCGCGTAGCGGGTCTGGAGGCCGGCAACGGAGCCCCCTCACCCCATCAGCCTGGCCAGGCGCAAGCGCCTGGAGGCTGATTGCCCCTCTCCCACGAGGGGAGAGGGGGGCGTTTTAGCTAAAACGCTTCCGGTCTTTTTCCATGCGGCTGGCGAGCGCCTTTTTCTGGCGGGCCAGATCCTTGGGGCCGGCGCCGCCGCGGGTGACGCGGCGTTTCAGGGATTCGGCGGCGGACCAGCCGCCCTTGCCGAAATCGACGTTCAGCCGTTCCTTGGCGAGGTCGGACAGGGCCGTGCCGGTGTCGACATATTCGCGCACCAGCTTGCCGACCTCCGCATGCGCCTGGCGGAAGGGCATGCCGCCCGCCACCAGCGCGTCGGCGATGTCCAGCGCCGCCAGTTCGGGGGCGGAGGCCGCGGCCTTCATCCGGTCGGCCTTGAACGCCATCGTGCCGTACATGCCGGCGAACGCCTCCAGCCCGCGATTGACCTGATCCAGGGCGTCGAATACCGGCTCCTTGTCCTCCTGCAGGTCGCGGTTATAGGCGAGCGGCAGGGCCTTCATCGTGGCGAGGAAACCGGCGAGGTCGCCGATCACCCGGCCCGCCTTGCCGCGCGCAAGCTCCGCGATGTCCGGATTCTTCTTCTGCGGCAGCATGGAGGAGCCGGTGGAGAAGGCGTCGTCCAGCACCACGAAGCCGAAGGCGGAGGACGACCAGAGCACGATCTCCTCCCCCATCTTGGACAGGCGCACGCCGATCATGGCGAGCGCGTAGAGCGCGTCGGCCACGAAGTCGCGGTCGGACACCGCGTCCAGCGAGTTCTCGAAACAGGCGGCGAAGCCCAGCTCCTTGGCGTTGCCGGCGGGGTCCAGCTTCAGGCCGGAGCCGCCGAGCGCGCCCGCGCCCAGCACGGACTGGTCGACGCGGCGGCGCGCCTCGAACAGCCGGTCCAGATCGCGCGCCAGCCCCCAGCAATGGGCGAGCAGATGATGCGCCAGCGTCACCGGCTGAGCCGGCTGAAGGTGGGTGAAGCCGGGCAGCGGCGCGGCGCCGGCCTCCTCCGCCCGGCCGGACAGGACGTCCTGCAGCGCCAGCACGCGTTCGGCGGTGTGGCCCAGCTCCCGCTTCAGGAACAGGCGGAAGGCGGTGGCGACCTGGTCGTTGCGGCTGCGCCCGGTATGGATGCGCGCGCCGGCGTCGCCGGCGATCTCCGTCACCCGGCGCTCGATCACCGTGTGGATGTCCTCATCCGAGGGCTTGAAGACGATCTGGCCTTCCAGGAGCTCCTGCTCCACCTGATCCAGAGCCTCCAGCGCGCGCTCGGAGTCGTGCTTTTCCATCAGGCCGGACTTGGCCAGGCCTTTCACATGGGCGCGGCTGCCGGCGATATCGTCCAGCGCCAGCCGCCGGTCGAAGGTCAGGCTGCTGCTGTAGGCCATCAGCGAATCCGCCGGACCCGACGCGAAGCGTCCATGCCACAATGTGGACGACGGGGGCGTACTGGACATTACTGGTTCCGGCCCCGCGACGCCGGGCCCTGCTTCATCGACCAGACCTGGGTGGCCAGGCCCCACAGCCGCACGAAGCCGGCGGAGTCGGTGTGGCGGAACGTGTCCTCCGCCTCATAGGTCGCCAGCTCGTAGTCATAGAGGCTGCGCGGGGCGCGCCGGCCGTTGGCGTAGGCGCGGCCGGGCTCCAGCGCGATGCGGACCTCGCCGTCCAGCACCGCGTCGCAATTGGCGAAGAAGGCGTCCAGCGCCTCCCGCAGCGGGCTGAACCACAGGCCGTCATAGGTCAGCTGGGCGAATTTCGGCGACAGGTCGCGGCGGGCGACGGACAGGTCCCGCTCCAGGCACATCGATTCCAGCTCGGCGCGCGCCAGATACAGCGCCAGCGCGCCCGGCGCCTCGTAGCATTCGCGCGACTTGATGCCGACGCGGCGGTTTTCGACCATGTCGAGCCGGCCCCAGCCGGTCGGGCCGACCTTCTTGTTCAGCGCTTCGATCAGCTCGTGCGCCGGCATGATCTTGCCGTCCAGGCTGACGGGCCGGCCGCGCTCGAACCCGATCACGATTTCGCCGGTCGCTTTGGAGTCGTCCTTCTCGGTCAGGCTCCAGATATCGTTGGGCGGCGGGTTCCAGGTGTCTTCCAGGGCGCCGCATTCGATGGCGCGGCCCCAGAGATTGTCGTCGATCGAATAGGGCTTGGCCTTGGACTGTTCGATCGAGATGCCGTGCTTTTCGGCGTAGGCCATGGAGTCCGCCCGGGTGAAGCCCCAGGTGCGGACCGGGGCCAGGACCTCCAGCTCCGGCGCCAGAGCGCGGCAGGAGACCTCGAACCGGACCTGGTCGTTGCCCTTGCCGGTGCAGCCATGGGCGACCGCGTCCGCGCCGTATTCGCGCGCGGTCTCCACCATCAGCTTGGAGATCAGCGGCCGCGACAGGGCGCTGACCAGCGGATAGCGGTTTTCGTACAGCGCGCCGGCGCTGAGGCATTTCAGACAGAAATCGTTGGAGAACTCCTCGCGCGCGTCGACGATCTTCAGGTCGGCGACCTGCGCCTCCTTGGCCCGGCGGTGCAGCCGGTCCCAGTCGGTCTCCTGCCCCACGTCGATGGAAAGGGCGATGACGTCCGCCTTTTCGGTCTCCCGCAGCCAGGCGGCGAGAACGGACGTATCGAGGCCGCCGGAATATGCGAGGACGATCTTCTTGGCCATGTTGCTCTGTCTCTAGTTGGTCAATTGCGCCAGCGCCCGGAGGCTGCCGGCGAAGCTCTTGGGGTCTGTACCGTCGCGCACCGCGACGAACACGGTGTCGTCGCCCGCTATGGTTCCGGCGATCTCCTCCGGCGGGCTGGTGTCCAGCGCCGCGGCGATCAGATGGGCGCAGGCGGGCGGCGTCCTCAGTACCAGCAGATTGCCCGCCGGCTCAACGCTCAGCACGTATTCGGCCAGCACGCGGCGCAGCGGGGCGTCCGCCTGGACGTGGTTTTCCCCAGGAAGGACATAGGCAAGCCCGCCGTCCCCGGCGCGGGCGCGCACCGCGCCCAGTTCCTCCAGATCGCGGCTGATCGTGGCCTGGGTGGCGGCGCAGCCCTGCTCCGCCAGGCGTTCGGCCAGCACGCCCTGGCTGCGGATCGATTCGTCGCGCAGCAGGCGGGCGATCAGCGCCTGGCGGCGCGTCTTGCCGCCGCGGTCAGCCATCGGCGTGCGCCAGCAGCCAGGCCAGCGCGCCGCGGGCCGAGTGCATGCGGTTGCGCGCCTGCGGCCAGACCCGGCTGGCCGGGGAGTCCACGACGCTGTCGGTGACCTCGAAGCCGCGCTTGGCCGGCAGGCAGTGCAGGAAGATCGCGTCCGGCTTCGCGGCGGCCATCAGCGCGTCGTTCACCTGATACGGCGCGAAGATCTTTTTCCGCCGCTCGTTCTCTTCCTCCTGACCCATGGAGGTCCAGACGTCCGTATAGACGGCGTCGGCGTCCGCGACGGCCTCGCGCGGGTTGGAGGTCAGCGTCACCTCCGCGCCATAGGCGCTCCAGGCCTTCAGGTCGGCGTCGGTGCAGTCGAACCCGTCCGGCGCGGCCAGGCGCAGCGTGACGCCGGCCATGGCGCAGGCCACCGCCAGCGAGCGGGCCACGTTATTCACGTCACCGACATAGGCGACGGTCACGCCCTCCAGCCGGCCAAGCTCGTCCTGCAGCGTCAGCAGGTCGGCCAGCGCCTGCAGCGGGTGCGCGGCGTCGGACAGCATGTTCACGATCGGAACGGGGCTGGCCGCGACCATGCCCTCCAGCAGCCGGTGGTCGCGCACGCGCGCGGCGATCAGGCTGTGATAGCTGGCCAAGGTGCGCGCGACGTCGGCCGGGGATTCCCGGGTACCCATGCCGACCTCGGCGTCGGTGATATAGACCGGGTGGCCGCCCAGCTGGACGACCGCCATTTCCATGGAATTGCGCGTGCGCGCGGACGGGTGCTGGAACACCAGCGCCGCGCCCTTGCCCTCCAGCGGCCGGCCGGGATCGGCGGCGCGGGCGAGATCCAGAACCTCTTTCAGCCCCTCCGGGCCCAGATCGGCGATGTCGAGAAGATGCTTCATGGCAGTCACGGTATCGGTGCGCCGGGGGGAACCGGCGGCTGGGCGGGAGAATAGACCATCGTGCCGACGCCGAGACGGGTCAGCAGTTCGAGGATGACGACGCGCGGGCGGCGCCCGTCCAGCATGTGGGCGCGGGGCACCCCGCCCTCCACCGCGACGAGGCAGGACTCCACCTTGGGCGCCATGCCGCCGTCGAACGTGTTCGCGTCGTATTGCTTCTTCAGGTCTTCGTAGGAGATGCGGCGGACCAGGGTGGACTCGTCGTCCTTGTCCTCCAGCAGTCCCGGCACGTCGGTCAGGGCGATGAATTTTTCCGCGCCCAGCGACGCGGCGATGGCGCCGGCGGCGAGGTCGGCGTTGATGTTATAGGCCTGTCCCTCGGTGCTGACGCCGATCGTGGCGACGACCGGGATGATGTTCTCGGTAATCAGGCGGTCCAGGATCGAGGTGTTGATCTTGGTGACGTCGCCGACATAGCCGAGGTCCGGATTGCGCTCGACGGCCTCGATCAGGCCGCCGTCCTCGCCCGACATGCCGACCGCGATCGGGCCGTGCATGTTGATCGCCGCGACGATGTCCCGGTTCACCTTGCCGACCAGAACCATACGCACGATGTCCAGCGTCTCGGCGTCGGTGACGCGCATGCCTCCCTTGAACACCGGCTCCTTGCCCAGCTTGGCCGACAGCTCCCCGATCTGGGGGCCGCCGCCATGCACCACGACCGGCTTCACGCCGACCGAGCGGAGCAGCGCCATGTCTTCGGCGAAGCGGGCGATCAGCGACTCGTCCTTCATGATCGAGCCGCCGAGCTTCACCACGACGATCTTGCCAGCGAACTTGCGGATATAAGGCAGCGCCTCGATCAGGACGCTGGCGATGGTTTCGGGAGCGCTCATCAGGACCGGCCCATGTTTTCCTTGATGTAGTCATGGGTCAGGTCGACGGTCAGGATCTCTCCGGTCCCCGGCCCCTCCCCGATCACCACGTCCAGCTGCCATTCCGGCGCCTGCATGGCCTTCTCGGCCGCCTTTTCGTCGAACGGGATTTCCACCCCGCCGTCGGCGACTTTCACCCCGCCATAGGTCACGGAGGATTTGTCGGGGTCCATGGCGACGCCGGCCACGCCCGCCTCGCACAGCACCCGGCCCCAATAGGGAAGCTCGCCATAGAAGCTGCACTTCACCAGGGAGGATTCGGCGATCTGGCGCGCGCATTTGCGGGCGGCTTCGTCATTCTCCGCGCCCGTGACTCGGACGTGGACGACCTTGGTCGCGCCTTCGGCGTCGCGCGCCAGCTCCAGCGCCAGCGCGGCGCAGGCCTTGGACACCGCGTCGGTCAGGGCTTCCTGAGAGGGTTTGGCGCCCTTGCCGGACGACAGCAGCAGGCAGGTGTCGTTGGTGGAGGTGCAGCCGTCGACCGTCAGCGAATTGAAGGTCAGCGCCACGGAATCCTTCAGCACGGCCTGCAGCATGTCCGGATCGGCGTCGGCGTCGGTGGTCAGGACGCAGATCATCGTCGCCATGTTCGGGGCCAGCATGCCGGCGCCCTTCACCATGCCGCCGACCGAGAACCCGTCGGCCTCGATCACCACGGTCTTGGCGTGGGTGTCGGTGGTCAGGATGGCGTTGGCCGCGTCCATGCCGCCCTCGGTCGACAATTGCTGTTTCAGCGCGGGGGCCGCGGCCTCGATCCTGTCCATCGGCAGGAAGTCGCCGATCAGGCCCGTCGAACAGACCAGCATGGATTCCGCCGCGCCGCCGGTGATCAGCGCCGCAACGCCCTGCATCGATTTCGCATCGGTCATGCCGCGGGCGCCGGTGCCGGCGTTGGCGTTGCCGCTGTTCACGATCACGCCGCCGACCATGCCGCCGCTGGATTGCAGCACGTCGCGGCACAGCCGCACCGGCGGCGCGGCGTAGGCGTTCTGGGTGAACACGCCGGCGCTGGCCACGACCGCAAGGTCCGGCCGCTTGCGCTTGATGCCGGCATGGACGCCGGCGGCGACGAAACCTTTGGGGGCGGTGACGCTCATGGATACACTCCGCACACGGCAAGACCCGTCGTTTCCGGCAGGCCGAACATCAGATTGGCGCATTGCAGCATCTGCCCCGCCGCGCCCTTGCCCAGATTGTCGATCGCGCAGATCGACAGCACCCGGTTCGTTCGCGCGTCATAGCGCGCGGTGACGAAGGCGGCGTTGGAGCCGAGCGTCCATTTCACCGCCGGGCTCATTTCGCCGGCATGCACGAAAGGCTCGTCCGCATAGGCGGCCTTCAGCGCCTCCAGCGGGGCCATGACGTCCATGTCCTTCGCCGCGGGGGCCGAACAGGTGGCGAGGATGCCCCGGTTCATCGGCGCCAGATGCGGGGTGAACAGGACCCGGCCGCCCAGATTCATCTCCATCTCCGACGTATGCCGGTGATTGAGGAGGCCGTAGGCGGACATCGATTCGTCCACCGTGTTGAAATGCGTGTTCGGCTTGGGCGTCCCGCCCGCGCCGCTGACGCCGCTGGCCGCGTCCACCACGATCTGGGTCCTGTCGACGAGGCCCGCGTCCACCAGCGGCTTCATGGCCAGGGTGGCGGCGGTGGGGTAGCAGCCAGGCGCCGCGACGGCGTCCGCGCCCCGGATGGCGTCCCGGTGCAGCTCGGGCAGGCCATAGACGAACCGGTCCAGCAATTCGGGGCGGGCGTGGTCGTGGCCGTACCACTGGGCGTAGGATTCCGCGCTATCCAGCCGGAAATCGGCGCCCAGATCGACGATCTTCGCGCCGGAGCCCAAGAGGTCGTCGGCGATCTTCTGGGTCTCCCCATGCGGCAGGGCGGCGAACACGACGTCCGCCTCCTTCAGCTTTTCCGGGGCGTAGGCGTCGAACACCAGGCCCGGATAGGCCAGCGCCAGATGCGGGTGGGTTTCGGCCAGAGCGGCGTCCGCCTTGGTATTGGCGAAGGCCGAAACGACCGTGAACGGCGTGCCGGCGAGGAGGCGCAGCAGCTCTCCCCCGACATAGCCTGAACTTCCGAGTATGGCGGCGCGTTGGGTCATGGGAGGCCGCACATACGCGCTCGGGAATATTTATGCAAGCACAGATTTTTTATGCATATGCAAAAGCTTGGGCACAGCCCCGCCCGGCTGCGGTGGCGGCGAAACGGGCCGGGCGCTAGAAGGCAGAAATGACGGATTTGCGGGGCAAGACAATCGCGCTGGCCGGCGGCGGCGCCGTGGGCCGGGTCTGCGCCCTGCGCCTGCGCGAGGCGGGCGCGGAGGTCATCGTCTTCGACCCCGGCAAGGATCCCCTGCCCGCCTGGTACGGCAACGCCGGCCATCTGTGCATCGAACAGCCGGAGCCCTGGGCCAACTGGTCCAATATCGGCCGCGCCCCGAAGAAGCTGTTCCTGTTCGGCGGGCCGCTGGACTTCATCCCGAAGGATATCGACCGCTGGCTGCCCTGGTCGCTGAAATTCGTCGGCGCGGCGTTCCGCTTCAATGACGGCGTACACGCACTGCTGCCGCCGCTAACGCGGGCGCGGCCGGCGTGGGAGGCGCTGCTGTCCGATATCGGGCGGCCGGACCTGCTGCATGGCGGCGGGCATTTCATCGTCTGGGACGCCGACGAGACGGCGGAGGACGGCTATCGCCGCTACGCCAACGCCGAGACCGGGACGGCCAATCCGCAGCCGGCCACGGCGGCGGAGATCGAGCGGCTGGAGACGATGCTGGGCCGGCGCATCGGCGGGGCGATCCGCTTTCAAAACACCGCCCATGTCATCGGCCCCGGCATCGTCGGCGCGGCGCTGGACCAGGCGCTGGACGCCGCCGGGATCGTGCGCCGCTTCGAATATGTGGAGCGGGTGGACGTGGAGGACGGGCGCGCCACGCTGGTCCTGCCCAATGGCGAGACCGTGCGGCCGGACCTGGCGCTGGTCACCGCCGGCATCTGGTCACGCGGCCTGATGGAAAGCGCGGGGCACAAGACGCCGCTGATCGCCGAGCGCGGCTATCATGTGCAGACGCAGGACCATGACTGGCCGGACGACATGCCGCCGGTCCTGTTCGAGGACCGCCACGTCATCTGCACATTGTTCGAGACCGGCCTGCGCGCGACCTCCTATTCGGAGTTCGGCCGCGCATCGTCGCCCGCCGACCCGCGCAAATGGGACCGGCTGGAGCATTGGCTGGAGGTGCTGGACGTGCCGGCGCGCGGGCCGTTCGACCGCTGGATGGGCTCCCGCCCCACCTTCCCGGACTATCTGCCGGCGATCGGCCGGTCGCACCGGGCGCAAAACCTGCTGTACGCCTTCGGCCATTCGCATCTGGGCCTGACCATGAGCGCGGTGACGGCGGAATATGTGCTGAGCCTGGCCAAGGGCGAACCGCCGGCCGAGATCGCGCCGTTCGACCTGCGGCGGTTCGCGTAGATTCCCCTCTTCCCGCCCGCTAAGGTCCGGCCAAGCGCCGGGACGGGCGATAACGGGAGGATCAGACCATGGCCGACGATTTCCTTTCAGCGCGGCTGGAGCACGCATTCGACATCCGGGTGGATTTCGGCGCCGACCGGATGCTGTCCCAGGCGATGTCCGGCGGCGGCCGACACGGCTACACCCCGCCGCATGGCGGGACGATCACCGGGCCGCGCCTGAACGGCAAAGTCGTGCCCCATTCCGGCGGCGATTTCGCGATCATGCGCGACGACGGCGTGCTGGAGCTGAACACGCACTACATGCTGCAGGCCGACGACGGCACGATGATCTATATCCACGGCACCGGATACCTGATCAGCGGCGGCGGCGGCGAGAACGACCAGGGGCTGGAGCAGCCGGCCTATTTCAAGTTCACCCCGCAATTCCGCGTGGAGCACGGCGTGCACGACTGGATGATGCGCACCGTGTTCGTCGCCGCGGGCGAGCGCCGGCGCGACCCGGACCACTCCCTGTTCCGCTATTACGCCGTCGTCTAGGGCGCGGCGATGAGCGGCGGGACGCCGGACGCGTTCGACTATGTGATCGTCGGCGCAGGTTCCGCCGGAGCGGTTCTGGCCGCGCGGCTGAGCGAGGACCCGAAGGTCAGCGTAGCGCTGCTGGAGGCCGGCGGAGCGACGGCGGACGATTTCCTGATCCGCATGCCGCTGGGCATGCTGAAGGCGCTGTTCAACCCGAAATACAGCCACACCTATATGACCGAGCCGGAGCCGCATCTGAACGGCCGGCAGATCATGCTTCCGCGCGGGCGGATGCTGGGCGGGTCCAGCAGCATCAACGGCATGTTCTATATGCGCGGGCACAGCCGCGACTATGACCGCTGGGCCCAGATGGGGAATGGCGGCTGGTCCTATGCCGACGTGCTGCCCTATTTCAAACGGATGGAGACGAGCTGGCGCGACGCCGGCCCGTATCATGGCGGCGACGGGCCAATGCATGTGGTGCCCAACGCCAAATCCTGGCTGCTGCACGACGCGGTGATGGAGAGCGCGCGGGCCTGCGGCTATCCGGTGACCGAGGACATCCACGGCGAACAGGAAGAAGGCGTCACGCTGGGCGAGCTGACCATCGACCCGAAGGGGCGGCGCGTCAGCAGCTGGACCGCCTATCTGAAGCCGGCGATGGACCGCCCGAACCTGACCGTCATCACGAACGCCCCGGCCAGCCGCATCGCGCTGGACGGCAAGCGGGCGACCGGCGTGGTCTATACGCAGGGCGGCGCGGAGACGACGGTCAACGCGCGCCGCGAGGTGCTGGTCTGCGGCGGGACGTATCAGTCGCCCCAGCTTCTGATGCTGTCGGGCATCGGCCCGGGCGGACATTTGCGGGAGATGGGGATCAAGGTCGCGCACGACCTGCCCGGCGTCGGCCAGAATCTGCAGGAGCATCACCACGTGCCGCTGGTGATCGCGGCCAATACCGACAAGACCTTCCTGCGCCAGCTGCGCATCGATCGGGCGGCGCTGAACGTGCTGCGTTGGCAGTTCGGCGGCGGCGGGCCGTTCAGCCGTCAGGTGAACAGCGCCAATTTCATCCTGCGCACCGATCCGCGCCTGGCGCAGCCGGACGTCCAGTTGTGGTCCAACCCGGTGTCGATCTTCGCCGATCTGTGGGGGCCGTTCCTGAAAAAGCCGGTGCAGAATATTTTCGGCGGCGACGTCATCCTTCTGCACCCGCACAGCCGCGGCTGGCTGAAGCTGAAATCGGCGGACGCCGCGGCGGCGCCCGCGATCCAGCTGAATTTATTTTCCGACCCCGCGGACCTCGCCACCGCGCGGGCGGGCATCCGCCTGTCACGCAAGGTCTACAAGTGCGGCCCGATGGCGGAGCTGGCGGGCGACGAGATCCTGCCCGGCGAGGGCGTGGACGACGACGACGCGCTGGACGAACACATCCGCGCCAATGCGGCGGTGAACCAGCACCCGGTCGGCACCTGCGCGATGGGCGTGGGCCCGGCGGCGGTGGTCGGGCCGGATCTGCGCGTGCACGGGATGGAGGGGCTGCGCGTGATCGACGCCTCTGTCATGCCAGACCTGCCGGGCGGCAACACCAACGCGCCGACCATCATGATCGCCGAGCGCGCGGCCGACCTGATAAAGGGCCGCACCCTGCCCCGCGAGGACCCGCGCGCAGCGGACGCCGCCTAAGCGACCCTAGACGTTCTTCGGACCGGCCTGCTGAACGCCCGGCGTCGCCGTCGGCGCGCCTTCGTCCAGATAGATGTCGCGGCGGATGGTGCGCGAGGCCAGGAAGAAACAGGTCGCGGCGATGAAGAAGGCGCACACGGCCACCATCAGCGCGCGCTGAAGCCCGCCGGCCAGCGAGGCGCCGCAGGCGGCGACGAGGTCCGCCGAGGCGCCGTCCGGCGCGACGCCGCCCGGACACATCGCGGCGAAATCGCCGAGCGCGAAGCTCTGCTGGGCGAACACGTCGCTGAGGAAGCCGATCAGCGGCGGCCCCAGGAAATAGCCGCACAGAGCGTAGAGCATGGTGAAGAGCGAGGCCGCCGTCGCCCGCATGCGCGGATGGGACAGGTTCTGGATCATGCCGATGGTCGGCCCGTAGAACGACATCAGCGAGGCCCCGGCCAGCGTGAACAGGATCGAGGCGGCCGTCAGATTGTCCGAGGTCAGGCCCGCCCAGTACAGGAAGGGCGCGCACAGAACGCCGATACAGGCGCCCCAGGCCGACCAGCGCCGGTCTTTATTCGACAGCCAGTCGGTGCCGAAACTTCCCACGATAAATCCCGTGCCGAGCGCGATGGCGGTGATGGTGCCGAACAGGCTGCCCGCCACGCCCGGCGGCAGATCGTGCGAGCGCGCCAGGAAGGGCGCAAGAAACGTCGAGATCGAGGTGACGCCGAAGCCGGAAATGCCGCCCGCCAGAATGACGTAGCGCAGCGCGGGCGTGGCCGCGACATGGCGCAGGAAGGCGCCGAAATTCGGCGGCGGCGACGGCGATTTCGGCAGGTTGTCGACCAGACCGCGCGACGGCTCGCGCAGGAACAGCAGGACGCAGGCCGCCACGATCAGGCCCGGCGCGCCCAGCAGGATAAAGGCCAGGCGCCAGTCATGGGCCTGCGCCGCCCAGCCGCCGACATTGGCGCCCAGAAACACGCCGGTCGGCGTGCCGAGGATGATCAGCGCCATGCGCGAGGCGCGCTTGCGCGAGGGGAAGAGGTCGGAGACCAACGAGCTGACCGGGCCCATGAACCCCGCCTCGCCCAGGCCGACGCCGACCCGGCCCAGCGCCAGCGCCAGATAATTGCCCGCAGTGCCGGAGATGACGGTGGAGACCGACCACAAGGCGGTGCAGACCGCGATGATGCGAACACGGCTGACCCGCTCCGCCAGCCGCCCGATGGGGACGCCGACGACCGAATAGAGCGCGGCGAAGGCGGCGCCGCCCAGGATGCCGATCTCGAAATCCGTCAGGCCGAACTCGGCCTTGATGGAATCCTGGGTGACGTTGAACACCGTCCTGTCCGCGAAATCGAACAGGCACACCCAGAACATGATGAACAGGAAGCGCGCGCGATAGCCGCCGGACAGCAGGCGCTGTTCCTCGGACGTATGGTCCGACATGTCTCCTCCCCTGGGCCCCGCCATTGTTGTGTGCGGCGGTGTGCCCGTTTCAGCGCAGTGTGCCCGCGCCCCCTATCGGGCGGCAAGCCATCCGCGCGGTCCGGTCAACTGGTCGACGATCAGCGGGCCGAGCGTGTCTTCGCCGCAGCCGATCTGGGCGATCGGCGACAGATGGTTGTGACCGGCCAGCCAGTGGAAGGGCGGCCAGGCGCCCTTTTCATTGGCGCAGGCCATCACGGCGTGGGCGGCCAGGCGGTGGAACTCGGCCGGGTCGAACTCGGCCAGCGCCAGCATCAGCGGCACGTCCGTCTCCCCCAGGCCCGGCACGTGGGACTGGCTGGGATAGACCGTCTCGTCATCGCCGTAATAGGCGATGGCGAACTTGTTCTGGTCGGAATGCTGGACGTCATAGATGCCGCTGACCAGCACCGCGCCCTTCAGATATTCGCTGGCCTCGTCGCGCAGATCCGGATGCGCCAGATAGCCGGAGACATGCGCGCCGCCGGCCGAATGGCCCATCAGGACAAGCTTGTCCCGGTCGCCGCCATGGGCGGCGATATTGTCCCGGATCCAGTGGACGGCGGCGGCGACATCCCGGCTGCCCGCCGGCCAGGTGTGCGCGGGCGCGAGCCGGTAGGTCATGGTGATCCCGACCCAGCCCTGTTTCGCCGCCCAGGCGCCGACATTGTTGTAGAAGGGCGCGTCGGGCGCGCCCTTGTCGCCCTGCACGAAGCCGCCGCCATGGACATAGACCAGAACCGGCGCGCCGCTGGCCCCGCCGGCCGGAGCGAAAATGTCCAGCCGGTTGCGTTCGTCCGGACCGTATTGGACGTCGCGCGTGACTTTCGCCACGTCCGGCGTCGGCCGGACGATGTGCGGGGCGTACAGCGCGAAGGTCTTTTCGATCTGCTGCGGCGAGAACTCCAGGCCGAAACCCCGGACCTGGTCCAGCAACTCACCCATTCTGCATTTCCTTTTCCATCAAGAGCACGGGTTTGATCGCCGCGCCGGCCGCGAAGTCCGCGAAGGCGTCGGCGATGCGTTCGAACGGATAGGCGCGCACCAGCCGCTCCAGCGGGAAGCGGCCCTGGCGCCAGGCCTCCACGATGAGGGGCAGGAAGCTGCGCGGGGCGGCGTCGCCGCCGAGAATGCCCTTCAGCTTCCGCCCGCCCGACAACAGGCGCAGCATGTCCGGCGACCAGTCGCCACGCGGGGCGGTGACGAAGCCGCACGTCCCCTCCGGCGCCAGGACCGCCAGCGCCTGATCGAAGACCTGCGGCACGAAGGTGGTGTTCAGGACATAGTCGAAGCCCTGCGGCCGGATCGCGGCCAGCGCATCGGCCGCGCCGTCCCCCGCCGGGACCGCGTCCGTCGCGCCGAGCTCCTTGGCCAGCGCCAGCCGGTCGTTTTTCAGATCGACGACGGCGATGGCCCCAGCGCCGGACAGGTGCGCGGCCATGACGGCGGAAAGCCCGACCCCGCCCGCGCCGAACACCGCGATGGACTGGCCGGGGCGCAGGCCGAACGCCTCGATCACCGCGCCCGCGCCGGTGATGACGCCGCAGCCCAGGGGCGCGGCCAGGTGCAGCGGCATGTCGGCGGGGATTTTCACCGCGCTGCGCGCCGGCGCGATTACGTGACGGGCGAAGCTGGACTGGCCGAAGAAAGCGCCATGCAGGCTGTCTCCGTCCTGGCTGAGCGGCGTGGTGCCGTCGGCGCGCGCGCCGCCGAAACAGAGCCGGATCGCCTGACGGCAATAGGTCGGGCGGTTGGCGCGGCAGCTTGCGCACTCGCCGCAGGAGGCGCCGGACAGGACGACATGATCGCCGGGCGCCAGATCGCTCACGCCCTCCCCCACAGTCTCCACCACGCCCGCGCCCTCATGGCCCAGCACGACCGGCTTGGGCACGGGCATGCCACGGCCCGAATGGCAGCCGAGATCGGTGTGGCAGATTCCCGTGGCGGCGATGCGGACGAGGATTTCGCCCGGGCGGGGGTCCGCCAGATCCACCGGCTCGATCACCGGCGCAGGCGCCCCGTCGCGGGAGATCGCCGCCTCGGTCCTCATTTTTTCGGGTCGAGCTGACCGGCGCCCTGCGGCGTCACCGGGCGGGCCGCCAGCTTCATCTCGCCCTGCCAGGGCACGTCGTCGCGGCTGCGCCAGGCGTTGACCTTCAGCGACTGGAATTTCCAGTCCTCGCCCAGCTTCACCAGCTCGTCCTGCCGCGTGCCGATGCCGAACAGGAAGCTGGTGTTGTAGTCGACGCTGTACTGGACGATCTGGAAGAAGCAGCGGACGTCCGCGCCGGTTTCGGTCGGCGTCATGATGAAGTGATTGAACAGATGCTGGCGGCCGAACCACCAGTGCTGGCGGTCGTACCAGAGCGATTTCAGATTTTCCGCGATCGCCTCGTGGCCCTGCACCCGGCCCTGCCACAGATGGTCGAACCAGGCGTCGTCCGCGAAGGCGGACAGCGCCATGTCCAGATCGGCCAGGTCGATCCCCCAGGCATAGCGGGAATAGACTTCCTCGATATCGGCGCGGTCCTGCGCCGGCATGCGCGCCGGGACGCCTTCGGGCCAGACCGTGCTCATGCCGCGTGATCCTGCGGGCGGCCCTGAGAATAGTGTCCGCTCTGCAGCGTCTCTTCCGGCGTCCACATGCCGTGGAAGGTGGAGCGCACGCGCACGGGCATGCGGAACAGGGCGACGGGACCGGCCTCGATATCCTGCGCGTCCAGCACGGCGAGGTCGCTGTGCCCCTCCTCCAGCCGGTTGACGATGACCAGCAGCCAGCCGTCGCCTTCGGGGGAGTCCGGCGTGCGGGGGACGAATTGCGGCTCCTGCACGCCGGCCGCCTCGCCCGGCTTCCACATCTTCAGCGCGCCGGTGGTCACGTCGACATGGCCGATGCCGCTGGTGCCGTCCTGCGGGTTGCGGACGATGGCGAAGCCGTTGCGATAGGGCCGGCCCTGATAGCGTTCGTCGGTGCGGGGCATTTCGCACGGCACGGGCATGACGGGCGCCTTGTCGAAGCCCTCGTCGTTGCGCGCGAGGTCGAAGGTCATGCGCGTCAGGATCGGCGGGACGGGTTCGGTCTCCACCCCCTCCGGCGTCTTGAAGAAGGGGAAGCAATTGCCCTCGTACAGGCACAGATCCAGATGGACCTTCGTGCCGTCCTGATAGGCGTTCATCATGTGGCCGGCGCTGGTCGCGGGACCGCGGAACCATTTGATGTCGTCGGCCGTCCCGCCGCGCTTCACCACGGCGACCACCGTCTCCTCATCCGGATTCCACTGATAATAGGTCCCGCCCGCCTTGATGTGATCCAGGTCGGTGATCAGCGGGAAGAAGGGGAAGACCGCGTAATCCTCCGTCACCGCGAAATCGTGGACGCAGGCCGCATAGGGCATGTTGAACCAGATCTCGTCCACCACCCGGCCGTCGCCGTCGATCTCGTAGAACACGATGTCGGTCGTGGCGTCGCCCTTGGCCTGGTAGGAGAAGGTATAGAGCGCGTCACGGACCGTATCGACCTTGGGGTGGGCGGTCATGCTGACCGCTTTGACCTGTCCGTCATAGTCGGTCTGGCCGCGCGTCTGCAGCGTGTCCGGGTCCAGCTCGTAGGGCAGATCGTCTTCCTTCAGCACCAGCAGCTTGCCAGCGTGGAAGATCGCGGTGGTGTTGGCGGCGCCGTTGGACACGCCCGCCACGCTTTCATGATTGGTGTAGCGGTTGCGGTAGCGGCCGAAGAGGCTGCGCCCGGCGTCCTCCTGCCGCTTGTAGCGTTCGGTGCGGACCCAGCGGCTGACATAGTCCACCTGGCCGTTCGCCTTGAAACGGAACATGTGGGCCATGCCCTCGCCGTCGATGAAGACGTCGTCGCCCAGCATTGGCGCGTATTGCCGGTCCGGCCCGGCGCGGTACCAGGCGCCGGTCAGGCCCTCCGGCAACTTGCCCTGGATCAATTCCAGCCCGCGCACCGTGGACTCGGTGCGCAAGGGCCGGCCCCAGCCCTGATACAGCGGAATATCCGGAAACGTCGTTTCCATGATTGTCCTCCCCGGGATCGTCGTCCCTTACCGGCGCGTTATTTCGCGCTCTGGCGTTGGGCAGACCTTCCGCCAGAAGAAGCGGCGAAGTCAAACGCGCTAGCGCTCCGCGCCGTCGGTCGCCGCGGACGCCTTCATGTAGCGCGAGGCGATGAGATAGCAGACCGAGGCGAGCAGGAAAGCGGAGACGCCCCAGCTCATCGCCTGCTGCAGCCCGTCGGCCAGCGCCGCCGCGCAGGCCTCGACCAGCTCCGGCGACGATCCGGGCGGCGCGGCGCCGCCGGGGCACAGGACCGGGAAATCGCCCAGCGCGAACATGCCCGCGGCGATGCGGTCGCTGAAAAAGCCGATCGTGGGCGGCGCGCAGAAATAGCCGCCGAGCACGGTCAGCATCGCGAACAGCGCCGTGCCGGTGGCGCGCATGCCCGTATCCGTCAGGTTCTGGATCATGCCGATCGTGGGCGTGAAGAAGCAGGCCTGTGAGGCGCCGGCCAGCATCACGCACAGGGCCGCCATCGTGGTACTGTCCGCCCCCAGGCCCAGCCAGTAGAGCGGCGGCGCGCAGACCAGGCCGATGGCCGCGCCCCAGGCCGGCCAGCGCGCGTCGCGCCCCGACAGCCAGTCGGTGCCGAACGCACCGCCCAGAAACCCCGTGGACTGGGAAATCGCGGCGATGATCCCGAACAGCGCCCCGGCCGAGGCGGGCGACAGCTCATGCGAGCGGCGCAGGAAGGAGGCGAGGAAGGCCGACACGGTCGTCATGCCGAAGCCGGCGGCGAGCGCCCCGATCATGATCCAGAGCAGCGCCGGATTGCGCGCGACCACGCCCAGCGCAGCCATCATCCCCATGGCCGGAGGCCGCTGCGCCGCGTCCATCCCGTCCACCAGGCCGCGCGGCGGTTCGCGCAGGAAGATCAGCAGGCAGAGCGCGACCAGCAGGCCGGGCGCGCCCAGCAGCAGGAAGGCCAGCCGCCAGTTGTGATATTCCGCCGCCCAGCCGCCGAGATTGGCGCCCAGCAGGATTCCGACCGGCGTTCCGAGCAGGATGATCCCCATGGCGGAGGCGCGGCGGCGGCGCGGGAAATGGTCGGAGACGAGGGAGCTGACGGGGCCGGTGAAGCCCGCCTCCCCCAGCCCGACGCCGATCCGCCCGGCCGCGATGGCGAGGTAGGACCCGGCCATGCCGCACACCATGGTGGAGGCCGACCAAAGCGCGGTGCAGGCGGCGACGATGACCTTGCGGTTGCGCCGGTCGGCGAGGCGCCCGATGGGCACGCCGACCACGGCGAACAGCACCGCGAAGGCGGCCGCCAGCACGCCCATGCCGAAATCGCTGAGCTGGAATTCCGCCTTTATCGATTCCTGGGTGACGTTGAACACGTTCCTGTCCGCGAAATCGAACAGGCAGACGCAGAACATGATGAACAGGAACCGCCGCCGGTACGCGGGCGACAACAGCCGCTGCCCGGCCGTATTGACGGACGTCATGGGCCTCCCCTTCCCATATCTCCGCACCCCGGCGCGCCCTTATTGAGCTGTCCCCGGCGTGCGGCTCCGCCGCGGGCGCGACTCCCGCGTGTACGCACTATGCCGGACCGGAGCCGGCGCGTCGCCGACCGCGGTCAGTCAGCCCAGTAGAGCCGCATCGGGTTGTCGACCAGCAATTTTTTCTGCAGCGCCTCGGTCGGGGCGATATGGGGGATGCGGTCCACCAGCACGCCGTCGTCCGGAATCTTGCCGTGCATGTTGGGGTGCGGCCAGTCGGTGCCCCACAGGACGCGGTCCGGAAACTGCTCCACCAGCGTCTTGGCAAACGGTACGACATCGTCATAGGGCGGGCCGGCGACGGACAGCCGCTCCGGGCACGAGACCTTGGACCAGATATTTTCATTTTCGCACATCAGCGTGCGGAAGCGCTGGAAGTCCGGATGGCCGACGCCCTTCTCCACGTCCGGGCGGCCCATATGGTCGACCACGACGATGGTCGGCAGCGACTCCAGGAACGGCGCCAGCTCCTCCAGATCCGCGGCCTCGAAATAGACCACGACGTGCCAGCCGAGCGGGGCGATCTTGTCCACGATGCGCAGGAAAACGTCTTTCGGCGTGGCATCGACCAGCCGCTTGACGAAATTGAAGCGCACGCCGCGCACGCCTGCTGCGTGCATCGTCTTCAGATCATCGGGGTCGGCGTCCTCGCCCACCGTGGCGACGCCGCGCGCCTTGCCGTTCGCCGCGATACAGGCGTCGACCAGCGCGCGGTTGTCCTTGCCGTGGCAGGTGGCCTGGACGATCACGTTCTTGTCGAAGCCCAGAAAGTCGCGCAGGGCGAAAAGCTGGGCCTTGGAGGCGTCACCCGGCGTATATTTGCGCTCCGGCGCGAAGGGGAATTCCGCCGCCGGCCCGAAGACGTGGCAGTGGGCGTCCACCGCGCCGGCCGGGGGGACATAGGACGGCTTGGACGGATTGGGATGATACGTGACCTGGACCGTATCCCGGTCCGCCATTTTCTCGGCCATCTGGGTCTCCCTCTTCTTGTTCTTGCTGGTGCGCCTGCTGGCCGGGCCTCGCCTAACCGAACACCACGCCGTCGAAAAGTTTCCGCGCCGTGCGCAGCATGCCGGCGGCGGTGATCTCCCCGGCCGCGTTCATTTCCAGAACCGCCTCGGTCTTGCCGGACGGCTGCTCGATCTCCAGCGTCTTGCGCAGGCCCTCGGGCACCACCGCCATCTCGGCGGCGGGCGAGCCGGGCAGCACGCAGGCGCTGGCCACGCTGACGGCGCCCAGCACGCCGATGGAGGCATGGCAGCGGTGCGGGATGAAGGTGCGGGTGCAGATCGCCCCGCCATTCTGGGGCGGCGCGATCAGCGTCATCTTGGGCACGGACTTTTCCGTCACGTCGCCGAGATTCATCAGCGGCCCGGCGGCCAGGCGCACCTTTTCCAGCTTCGCCTTCAGGTCTTCGTTTGCGTCCAGCTCTTCACGGGTCTCATAGCCGGTTATGCCGAAATCGGCGGCGCGCAGGATGACGACCGGCATGCCGTTGTCGATCAGCGTGACCTCCGCCCCCTCCACAATGTCCACGGCGTTTCCGGTCGGCAGCAGCGCGCCGCAGGACGATCCGGCGGTGTCGGTGAACAGGAGCGGGATCGGCGCGGCCGTGCCCGGCACGCCGTCGATGCGGGCGTCGCCGGCATAGGTCGGAACGCCGCCCGGCGTCTGGACCGTGGCGACGGCGATCTGGCCGGTATTCTCCATAAAGATGGAGACGCCCGTCTCCCCGTCCTCAGCCGTCACCAGCCCCCGCTCGATGGCGAAGGGGCCGATGCCGGCCAGGATGTTTCCGCAATTCTGGGCGTCGGTGACGATGGCCTGATCGACGAAGACCTGCAGGAACAGATAATCGACGTCCACGCCCTCGCGCTCGGATTTCTTCACGACACCGACCTTGGAGGTCAGCGGGTCGGCGCCGCCCATGCCGTCGATCTGGCGCGGATCGGGGCTGCCCATGACGCGCAGCAGGAAGGCGTCGCGCGCCGCGGTGTCGGCGGGAAGATCGTCAGCGAGAAAATATCCGCCCTTGGACGTGCCGCCGCGCATCCACATGCAGCGGACGCCCGCCGCAGAGGCGTCAGACATATTTGAGGCCTTTTTCCTTCAGCCGCGGGCGCATGTCGTAGATGTCGAGGCCGAGTTCGCCATTGGCGAGGCGCACCCGCTTCTCTTCTTCCTTGGCCTCGCGCTCCTGCGATTTCTTCAGGACCTCTTCGGCTTCCTCCCGCCGCACGACGACGACGCCGTCATCGTCGGCCACGATCACGTCGCCGGGATTGACCAGCTCATTGGCGCACACGATCGGGATGTTCACGCTGCCGAGGGTCTCCTTCACCGTGCCCTGGGCGCAGACCGCCTTGGACCAGACCGGGAAGTCCATTTCCTTCAGGTCGCGCACGTCGCGCACGCCGCCATCGATCACCAGACCCAGAACGCCGCGCGCCTGCGCGGAGGTGGCCAGCAGGTCGCCGAAAAAGCCCTGCTCCGCCGGGCTGGTGACGGCCAGGACCAGGATGTCGCCGGCCCTGGCCTGTTCGATGGCGACATGGATCATCCAGTTGTCGCCCGGCTGGGCCAGGATGGTGACCGCCGAGCCGCCGATGCGCGCGCCCGGATAGATCGGCCGCATATAGGAGGCCAGCAGGCCCTTGCGGCCCTGCGCCTCATGCACCGTGGCGACGCCGCACTTGCCGAGCCCTTCGACGATCTTCGGGTCGGCGCGTTCGATATTCTGGACGACGACGTTTGCCATCAGCGTTCGTTTCCCTTGCCTGTCCTTGTTGCCGGCCCGCCGGCGGGGCCGGCCGGGCTGGCGGGTTTGCTCGCATGTTCGGGCGCCGAAGAAAAGCCGCGCGGGAGGGGGCGCAGGGCCCGGTCCGGAGGCGGCGGCGTCCGGTTGAATTCCGCCGCCGCTTATAAGATGTCTCAGGCCGTTTTGACACGCCGCAATGCCGCAATCCGGCCTTGCGCCAAAGGGATCGCCAGATGGCAGACGCCACGGAAAACGCATCCGCCGCCGCCCTGATCGGGTTCGGCGAAGCCGGACAGGCCTTCACGAAAGGCTGGATGGAGGCCGGGCACGGCCCGTTCGCCGCCTATGACATCAAGACCGACGACCCGGCGACCGCCAAGGCCAAGCGCGCCGACTATGATCGCGCCGGGGTGCGCGGCGCCGATACGCCGGCGCAGGCGCTGGCGGGAGCGGAGCTGGTCTTCTGCCTGGTCACCGCCGACCGGGCGCGCGAGGCGGCGAAGGCCGCGGCGCTGTATCTGCAGCCGGGCGCGCTCTTCTTCGACTGCAATAGCTGCGCGCCGTCGACCAAGCAGGGATCGGCCAAGATCATCGAGGCCACAGGGGGGCGTTATGTCGACGCCGCCGTGATGGCGCCGGTGCATCCGAAACTGCACAGGACGCCGGTGCTGGTCAGCGGCCCGCACGCCGAAGCCGGCGAGAAAGCGATGACCGCCCTGTCCATGGCGCCGCGCGCGGTGGCGGGCGATGTCGGCGCGGCGTCCTCCATCAAGATGATCCGCAGCGTGATGATCAAGGGGCTGGAGGCGCTGACCCTGGAATGCGTGCTGTCAGCCGTAAAAGCGGGTGTAGATCAAGAGGTTCTGGCCTCCCTGGATGCGACATTTCCGCAATTCGACTGGAAATCGAAGAGCGCATATATGATGGAACGGGCAGCGACCCACGGCGTGCGCCGCGCGGCGGAGATGCGCGAAGTGGCCTTGACGGTTGATGATCTGGGCCTCGGCGGGCAAATGTCCCGCGCAACGGCGGCCCGCCAGGACGAGATCGGCCGGCTGGGCGTGCACGCCAGAGAAGATGAAGATTACGCCGCGCTCGCGCGGCGTCTGCTGGACGCTCTGTCGTCCGATAGGGAGTGAAGGATGAGCGGACCGAAACCCAAGCCCAACGAGTATGACGACATCCCCGGGACGATCGTCTTCGACGCGCAGCGCGCGCGGAAGGGCTATCACCTGAACCAGTTCCTGTATTCGCTGATGAAGGCGGAGAACCGGAAGGAATTCCTGTCCGACGAACGCAAATACCTGGACAAGTTCCCGATGCTGGAAGAGCAGAAGGTCGCGGTGATGGCGCGCGACTGGAACACGCTGCTGGACCTTGGCGGCGTCTCCTACGCGCTGGCCAAGCTGGCCTTCACCGACGAGCATTCCTACCAGTACATGGCGGCGGAAATGTGCGGCATGACCCAGCAGGGCTACGCCGACATGATGATCGCCGGCGGCCGCTCCCTCGACGACGGGTGGCGCTTCAAGCACGAACGCGAAGGGAAGAAATAGAGATGGCGAAGATTGTCGCCGGTTTCGGCACCTCCCACACGCCCGCCATCGGCGCGGCGCTGGACCTCGGCAAGAAGGACGAGCCCTACTGGGCGCCGCTGTTCAAGGGCTATGAGCCCGCGAAGCAGTGGATGGACGAGGTCAAGCCGGACGTCGTGATCATGGTCTATAACGACCACGTCAACGCGTTCGACTTCAAGATCATCCCGACCTTCGCCATCGGCTGCGCCGACGAATTCGGCATCGCCGACGAAGGCTGGGGCGCGCGCCCTGTGCCGGTCGTGAAGGGCTATCCGGAATTCGCCTCCCACCTGGTGCAGTCGCTGGTGCTGGACGAGTTCGACATTACCATCGTGAACGACATGGAAGTCGATCACGGGCTGACCGTGCCCATGTCCCTGGCCTTCGGCCAGCCGGACGCCTGGCCGGCCCGCGTGATCCCGCTGTCGGTCAACGTGATCCAGTATCCGGCCCCGACGGGCAATCGCTGCTACAATCTGGGCAAGGCCATCAAGAAGGCCGTCGAAAGCTGGGACGAGGACCTGAAGGTCGTCATCTTCGGCACCGGCGGCATGAGCCACCAGATCCAGCACGAGCGCGCCGGCCTGATCAACAAGCCGTGGGACACCGCCTTCCTGGACGACCTGACGGCCAATCCGCAGCGTCTGGTGGAGATGAAGCCGCTGGAATATCTGCGCGAAGCGGGCAACGAGGCGATCGAGCTGGTCATGTGGCTGACCATGCGCGGCGCCCTCGGCGACGACGCGCAGGAGGTCTACCGCTTCTATCACGTGCCCGCCTCGTCCACCGGGGTCGGCCACATCATCATCGAGACCAAGGACTTCTACGAAGAGCGTCACGGCAAGAAAGCCGCCTGACGTCCTTCGCGACTGTCCGCGTATCGAACGGCCGGGGCCCCGCCCCGGCCGTTTTCGTTTGCGGATACGGCCCGATCCCCGGCCGGGCGGTTCCAATCATGGCGGTTTTTGCACTATGAACGGGCGAACCCAGCGCGGGGCGAGGCGTTGACCGGCGCGACCCCGCAATTTTCGCCAAGATCGAGAGGGACCCCCATGAAAGTGTTGATGGCTGGCCAGGGCGCGTTCGGACAGAAGCATCTGGACGCGATGAAGAAGATCGACGGGATCGAGGTTGCGACCCTGGTCGGCGGCAGCCCCGACAGCACCAAGGAAGTCGCGGAGAAATACGGCATCCCGCACTGGACCACGGACCTGGCCGAGGGCCTGGCCCAGCCGGGCGTGGAGGCCGCGCTGCTGGCCACCCCGACCCAGATGCACGCCAGCCAGGCGATCCAGTGCCTAGACGCCGGCAAGCATGTGATGGTCGAGATCCCGATGGCCGACAATATCGAGGACGCGCGCGCCCTGGCGGCGAAGCAGAAGGAAACGGGCCTGGTCGCCATGTCCGGCCAGACGCGGCACTTCAACCCGTCGCACCAATACGTGCACAAGAAGATCCAGGCCGGCGAGCTGTCCATCCAGCAGATGGACGTGCAGACCTATTTCTTCCGCCGCACCAATATGAACGCGCTGGGCAAGCCGCGGTCCTGGACCGATCACCTGCTGTGGCACCATGCCTGCCACACGATCGACCTGTTCATGTACCAGACCGGCGAGGACATCAGCGAATGCTACGCCGTGCAGGGCCCGAAACACCCCGATCTGGGCATCGCGATGGACATGGGCATCCTGCTGAAAACGCCGACGGGGAAGATCTGCACGCTGTCCCTGTCGTTCAACAATGACGGGCCGCTGGGCACGTTCTTCCGCTATATCGGCGACACCGGCACCTATATCGCCCGCTACGACGATCTGGTGAACGGCAAGGAAGAGGCGATCGACGTGTCCAAGGTCGATGTCTCCATGAACGGGATCGAGCTGCAGGACCGCGAATTCTTCGCCGCGATCAAGGAAGGGCGGGAGCCGAACGCCTCGGTCGCCGCGACGCTGCCGGCGATGGAAGTGCTGCAGCGCCTGCAGGAACAGCTGGACTACTGACCGCCGGCTGGGCCGGCGACGCGCCCTCTCCCCGCGCGGGGAGAGGGTGTAGTCTGCGGCGAACCATGATCCTGGGGAGGAACGCCATGGACCGCCATATTCTTCTGGCTGCGGCCATTACGGCCATCGGGGTGGCGCCGGCGCTGGCCGCCGACGTGATCGCCGATCCGGACTTTCCGTGCGAGGGCTTCTGCGCCCAGTACAACGAGGCGCAGGAACCGTTCAAAATCTTCGGCGACACTTATTATGTCGGCACGACGCGCCTGACCGCGCTGCTGATCGACACCGGCGACGGGCTGATCCTGCTGGACGGCGGCTTCCCCGCTGCGGCGACGGTGATCGCGGACAATATCGCGGCGCTGGGCTATGCGGTGGAGGACATCGCGCTGATCGGCAATTCGCACACCCATATCGACCATGTCGGCGTGATCGACGCCCTGCAGAAGGCGAGCGGCGCGCCGGTGGCCGCCAGCCCGGCCGCGGCGGACGCGATGGAGCGCGGCCACGCCATGCCGAACGACCCGCAATACCGGGACACCGAAGGCTATGACTATCCGCCGGTATCCAATATCCGCCGCGTGTCAGATGGCGAGACGATCACGGTCGGCGACACGGCCCTGACCGCGGTGTTCACGCCGGGCCATACGCCGGGCGGCACCAGCTGGACGTGGGAGGAGTGCGAGGACGGCGAATGCATGACCGTGGTCTATGCCGACAGCCTGAACCCGATCTCCAACGACACGTTCCGCTATAGCGACAACCCGGACTATCTGGACGCGTTCCGGACCAGCATCGCGCGGGTGGCGGCGATGGAGTGCGACATCGCCATCGTGCCGCATCCCGAACTGGTCGGCCTGCTGGACAAGGCGGCGCGGATCAATGAGGACGGCGACAACCCGTTCGCGGACCCGATGGGCTGCGCCCGATACGCGGAGATGTTCGCGGAAAATCTGGGGCGCCGCCTCGCACAGGAAGAAGCAGATCAGGATCAGGACGAATAATGGCCAAGCGTAAAGTCGGACCGTTCGAGGTCGAGCCCATCGGCCTTGGCTGCATGAATGTCAGCCACGCCTACGCCGCGCCGCCGCCGCGCGACTACAGCATCCGCCTGCTGAACGAGGCGCTGGATGCGGGCTATGACTTTATGGACACCGCCGCGCTGTACGGCCTGGGCAAGAACGAGGAGCTGCTGGCCGAGGCGATCGGCCACCGCCGCGACGAATATGTGCTGGCCAGCAAATGCGGCCTGGTGATCGGGCCGGAGGGGCGGAAGATCGACAGCTCCCCCGAGGCGACGCGCCAGGTCTGCGAGGACAGCCTGCGCCGCCTGAACACCGACATGATCGACGTCTATTACCTGCACCGCTGGGACAAGACGACACCGGTGGAGGAAGCCGCCGGCGGCCTCGCCCGCCTGATCGAGGAAGGCAAGGTTCGCTCCATTGGCCTGTCGGAGTGCAGCGCCGACACGCTGCGCAAGGCGCACAGCGTGTATCCCATCGCGGCGGTGCAGAGCGAATATTCGCTGTGGACCCGCAATCCCGAGATCGCGGTTCTGGACGCCTGCCGCGAGCTGGGCGTGGCCTTCGTCGCCTTCAGCCCGGTGGCGCGCGGCTTCCTGACCGATACGCCGCCGGACGTCACCGCGCTGTACGAGAAAGACATCCGCCGGCCGATGCCGCGCTTCTCCGAGGACAACTGGCCGAAGAATCTGGCCCTGCTGGACGAGTATTTCGCCGAGGCGGACTCGGTCGGCTGCACGCCGGCGCAGCTGGCGCTGGCCTGGCTGCTGGCCCAGGGCGAGGACATCATCCCGATCCCCGGCACGACCAGTATCGAGCATATGAAAGAGAACCTGGCCGCGCGCGATGTGACCCTGTCGCCCGGCACGGTGGCGCGGCTGGATACGATCATCAATCAGGACACGGTGCACGGCCCGCGCTATCCGGCGAAGGTCCAGCCCGAGATCGACACCGAAGAGTTCGCCTGAGGGGAAGCGCCGGAGGGGATTCGCCGCCTGCGCGGCGGCGTCCCGCCGGGGCGTCAGGGATTATAGACGGCGATCAGCAGCAGGCCGCCGATGATGGCGACATTGTTGAGCAGCGCATTGATCGCATTGGCCCGGGTCTCCCCCGGCGGCATGTCCCAGAAGTTCAGGTACATGACGCTGGCGAGGATCGTGAACACGATCAGGCCGACCGCCGCCAGCGGGGCGAGGAAGCCCAGGATCAGCAGCGCGCCCATCGCGGCCTCGAACGCCGAGCCGGCCCTTACGACCGTTCCGGCCTGCGGCACGCCGCGCGCCTCCGCGATCGGCACGATGACCGGCAACAGGAAGAAATGGCGAATTCCGGCGATCAGATAGAGCGCGCCCATCAGCGCGCGGCCCAGATCGGGCGCCCAGTCCGGCAGCAGCATGAGACCCCTCCCCGCGGCGGTTACGCCCGCCGCCTGTCAGGACCTATCCATACCATGTGACGGGGAAAGAGTGGTACCGCGGCAGGGTCTCGAACCCCGGACCTCTAGATCCACAATCTAGCGCTCTAACCAACTGAGCTACCGCGGCCCCGTGTGGAGGCCGGGAACCTATATAGTCCGGGCGCGCCCGAAAAGGGGGCAATTGGGCCCTGTAGCAGGTTCGCCGGATCAGTAGCCGCGCTGGGCGATATAGCCTTCGATTTCCTGCGCGCGGGCGCGCGGATCGGGGTGGGTGGACAGGAAGGCCGGGCCGCGCGAACCGCCCTGCGCCGCCATCTTTTCCCACAGCGTCACTGCCGCGCGCGGGTCGTAGCCGGCGCGCACCATGTAATCGATGCCGAGCAGGTCCGCCTCGCTCTCATTGCCGCGCGAATAGGGCAGCAGAATGCCGACCTGCGCGCCCAGGCCGAAGACCTGGCTGATCTGTTCGGCGGAGCCGAAGCCCTGGCCGCCCAGCGCCGCGCCGACAACCTGGGCCCCGACGGCGGTGCCCATCTGCTGGTTGTAGCGCTCCATCGCGTGGCCGGCGACGACGTGGCCGACCTCGTGCCCGATCACGGCGGCGAGCTGATCGTCGGTGTTGGCCAGATTCATCATGCCGCGATACACGCCGATCTGGCCGCCCGGCAGGGCGAAGGCGTTCTGTTCGTCCGAATCGAAGACCACGACCTGCCAGTTCTGGTTCTGCAGGCCGGCGCCGGAGATGATGCGGCTGGCCACCCGCTGGGCGCGCTGGTCCAGCGCGGGGTCGTTGGAGACCGGCTCTTCCGACAGCACCTGATTCCAGGCCTGGTTGGACATCTGGCTCATCTGGGCGCTGGTCGCGCAGGCGGACAGGATTGCGGCGCAGCCCAGGGCCAGCGCGGCGCGAAGCGGACGGAAAGCGGTCATATCGGGATTCCCTCATGGGATTAGGGCGTCGCCGCGCATAATGAACGGCGCGGCGCAGGGTTCCAGTCCCGGCGGCCAGATTCCGCCTTCGAAAGCCCCGCCAGTCCACGAAAATGCCGTCTTTACCGGATATCCGGTCCATGCTTGCCTCATGGCCTGCCGAGGAGGGGTGTGAATGGCGTTCGGGGATCGCAGCGTGGGCGTCGCCGCCGGCTTCTTGTCCGCGCTTCTGGTGGCCGCGGGGATCGTGGCGGCCGGCTGGTTCGTCGGCGAAGGCTTCGAGGCCGGGCGGCAGGACACATCCTTCGTCACGGTGAAGGGCCTGGCCGAACAGGAAGTGCAGGCCGACCTCGCCTTGTGGCCGATCAAATTCCAGGTGACCGGCAACGATCTGGCGCTGATCCAGGAAAATATCGACCTCAATCTGGAGACGATCTCCCGCTTCCTGACATCGGCCGGATTCTCCGGCGACGAGATCCAGCGCCAGAGCGTGCAGGTGCAGGATTACGGCATGGGCTATGGCGGCCAGCGGCCTGAGGAGCGCTATTCGGTGGCCCAGTCCGTTTTGGTCCGCTCCACCGATGTCGGCCGGGTCGCGGACGTCAGCCGCCGGGTCGGCGAATTGCTGCGCCAGGGCATCGTGCTGCAGCAGGACTGGCAGGCGATGGGGCCGACCTATCTGTTCACCGAGCTGAACGACATCAAGCCGGCGATGATCGCCGAGGCGACCGCCGCGGCGCGGCAGGCCGCCGACCAGTTCGCACAGGATTCCGGGGCGACGCTGGGCGGCATCCGCACCGCCGACCAGGGCGTGTTCCAGATCCTGCCGCGCGACCAGATCGCGGGGGCGAGCGAGAGCGACCAGATCTTCAAGACGGTCCGGGTCGTCTCCACCATCTCCTATTATCTGGAGGATTAGGGCCCGCCTCGCCGGGAGGAGCTGCGGAACCCGGTCCTCGGGCCTGACGTTTCGGCCCTGCCCCTGATTCCCGCCCGGCAGACCGGAGACCCGCCATGCGCAACGCGCTCGCCTTGATCGTCCCGTCCCTCGCCGTTCTGGCCGCCAGCGCCCCTGCGCTGGGCCAGACGCAGGCGCAGAGCGCCGCGGGACTGGAGCTGTTCGACTATCCCAATCTGCAGGGGCCGAGCGTGCGCGTGGAGCGGGAGGTCGCAAATCTGGGCCCCGGCGCGTTCGACAATCTGGCCACCAGCGTCCACGTCACCGGCGGCGCATGGGAGCTGTGCGACGGGCCGAATTTCACCGGATCGTGCGAGACCATCGACCAGGACGTCTGGGATCTGGAGCGGCTGGGCCTGAACAACCGGGTTTCTTCCATTCGCCCCGCCTCTCCCTATGCGGGCTCCCCCTATCCGGGCGGCGGCGATCAGGACCCCTATCCGGGCTATGGCGGCCAGCCGACGCTGGTCCTGTACGAGGGGCTGAACTATCGCGGCCGCAGCGAGACCTTTACCGGGGGCAGCGGCAATCTGCGCTATGACGGGTTCGACGACCGGGCGCGCAGCCTGCAGGTCACCGGCGAATGGACGCTGTGCGAGGGTCCGAACCTGACCGGGCGGTGCGAGCGGATCGACCGCGACGTGCCGGACCTCGGCCGCATCGCGATGTCGGGCTCGATCTCCTCGTTCTCTCCGGAGACGCCCTCCTATCCCAGCCCGGGCCCCGGCTATCGCGGCCAGTATCCCGATCCCTATCCGGGCGGGGGCGGGCCGCAAATGCTGGAGGGCGAGCGGGCCGGGTTCTATCCCAGCCCCCCTATCCAGCCCGGCCGCCTGACGCTGTGCCTGCGGGGGAACGCCCGGGCCTGCGAGGAGGAGGTGGATACATTCTGCCGCGCGCAACAGGGGAACTGGCGCGAGGGCGCGTATTATTCCATCGACGCCCGCGCCGGCCGGCTGAACGACATTCTCTGCGTGCGCTAGGCGCGCGCCACGGCGCGGAGCGCAAACGGCCGGTCCCCGCGGGGCCGGCCGTTTTGCTGTGCGCCCACGATGCGCGCCGAACATAAGCCCAAAAGAAAACGGCCCGGCGTGAGCCGGGCCGTTCCCTTTGCATCCGTTGCCGGATGTTACATGGACGCGCCGTTGACCGTGATGATCACTTCCGAACGACGGTTCAGAGGCTCGCGAACGCCATCCGGCGTTTCGACGGCCGGCTGGCTTTCGCCGAAGGCCTGCGTCGAGATCGCGGCTTCCGAGACACCCATGCTGACCAGGGTCGCGGCGACCGCATCGGCGCGGCGTTGCGACAGGCCAACATTGTAGGACGCGGAACCCGAACGGTCGGCGTGACCGTCGATCATGACGCTCGCCACGCCGCACTCAGCAGCGCGATTGGCGGCCATCTGGATCACGGAACGGGCCTGGTCGGTGATGTCCGACTTGTCCCATTCGAAGTAGACCACGAACTCCACGTTCTCACACGCAGGCGGCGGAGGCGGCGGAGGCGGCGGGGGCGGCGGAGCCGGCGGGGGCGGCGGCGGAGGCGGAGCTTCCGGCGACGCAAACGACCAGATCAGCGAGGCGATGATGTCGTGGCTGGCGAAGTAGTCCAGGTCCACGTCGCCGCCCAGCTGGTTGTCGTAGTCCGCGCCTTCGAAACCGCTCAGGAAGCGGTAGCGCAGTTCCGTCGACAGCTGCGAGCCCGTGTTCACGCGGACACCCGCGATGAACTGGGCGCCCGGCGACCAGTCTTCGTCGTCGACCACATAGGCGACGCTCGTGAAGCCCGAAGCCGGCGTGGTGGCCAGAGCCGACAGGCTCTGACGCAGGAAGCCAACGCCCGCGCCGATGAACGGCGAAACGCTGGAGCCCATCATGCCGCCGCCGAAATCGTAGATCACGTTGCCGAGCAGGGCGTAGGTCTGGACGTCCGACATCGAGTTCGGGAAGTTCCCGACCGCGCCGGTGTCGTCGTATTGGTAGCTGCCTTCGAATTCGAACCGGACGCCGTTGCCCAGCTCGTAGCCGATCGCGGCGTCAGGCAGAATGTGGCCTTCGCTCTGGATCGGGTACTGACCCATGACGAGCGGATCGTCCACCAGGTCCATATTCTGCGTGGTGCCGTAGCCAACGCCGATACGACCGTACCAGCCCTGAGCGTTGGCGATTCCCGGAGCCGCGATGGCGGCAACCGCTACGGCTGCAAGAAGCCGTGATTTCATATTGATACTCCCCTCCTTAGGCGGATCGGTCAGACCCGTTCCGAAGCTGGACAACGCGGCTGAACGCGGCGGGTTCCATCCCTTCGAACATTTCTAAACGGGCTCGGACGGCATCGGCCGTTCGGAGCGAATAGGAGCCCTTAACACCGGAAATGTCAAAGGAAATCAGATCGGCTGCCTAAAATATCACGACGATGTTGTATTTTGGACGACGCCCTCCAGTTCGCGCGGCGTATAGTCCTCATCGTGTTTGGCCAGAACGCGACCGGCGTGGAATCCGCCGGTGGACGCGAAGCTGCCCTCCGCGATCACGCCCTGCCCCTCGCGGAACAGCGACGGAAGCACCCCGACATAGGAGATTTCCATGCTGGAAGCCCCGTCGGTGATGGAAAACAGCACCTCCGCCCCCTCGCCGTAGCGGACGCTGCCGGCCTCGACCAGGCCGCCGACGCGAATCCGCTCGCCCGGCGGGGGCGGCGTCTCCGCGATTTCCGAGGGAAGGCGGAAAAACGAGACGTTTTCGCGCAGCGCGATCAGGGACAGCGCCGTTGCGCCGCCTGCCAGAATGAGTACGACAAGCGCGGTCATGATGCGCCGGTTGCGCCGAGGAGGCCGCATTGGGTGACCCTTCTCTATCTGCGTCCGGGCCGTCGAACGCCCCGGGACGGGATTCTATGCACGCCGCCCATCCGGGCGCCAGCACGAACGCCATTAATCTCCCGTCATATGGGGATTTCGCCCTGCGCGTTGAAGGGCTTGCGGTGTCCCGCGGCGGGGTGACCGTGACCCATGGCGTGAGTTTCGATCTGGGCCCGGGCGGCTGGCTGGAGCTGCGCGGCCCCAATGGCGGCGGCAAGACCAGCCTGCTGCGCTGCCTGGCCGGGCTGTCGGCCCCCGAATCGGGCCGAATCGCGTGGGAGGAGCCGGACATGCCCCCGGCCAAGAGCGCCCGTGGGCGTTGCGCCTGGCTGGGCCATCTGGACGGGCTGCAGGCCCAATTCACCGTCGGCGAGACGCTGTCCCTGTGGGCGAAGGCCGGCGACGGCGCGGATGCGGAGACGGCGGCCGCGGCGCTCGGCCTGCAGCGATTCGTGGATACGCCGGCCCGGCGGCTGTCGGCCGGCTGGCGGCGGCGGGCGGGGCTGGCCCGCCTGATCGTGCTGGGGCGGCCGCTGTGGCTGCTGGACGAGCCGTTCGCCAATCTGGACGACAGGGGCGTCGGCCTGGCCGAGGCCGCCATCGCCGGGCATCTGGCCCGCGGCGGCGCGGCCATCGCGGCGACCCATGGCGCGGCGCCGGCGCTGGAAGGCGGGCGCATCCTGCGTCTGGAGACGGCATGAGCTGGAACGCCGCCCTGCTGCGGCACGAGGCCGTGTCCGCCCTGCGCGGGGCGGCGGGCTGGGCGTTCGCGCCGGTCTTTTTCCTTCTGTTCTGCACGATGTCGGCCTTCGCCATGGGCTCCGACCGCGATTTCTCGACGCTGGGCCCGGCGCTGATCTGGCTCGCCGCGATCTTCTCCATGCTGCTGGCGGCGCAGAGCATCTTCCGCGACGACATCGAGAACGGCTTCCTTGACCAGCTGATGGTGGAGGACCGGTCGCTAGCGATGGCGCTGGGCGCGCGCCTGTTCGCGCGCTGGCTAGCGATCACGGTCATGCTGCTGCTGGCCCTGCCCATCGCGGCGGCGGCCTTCGGCCTGTCCTGGCCGGTTCTGGCGGCGACGGGGATTTCGCTGGTGCTGGGCACGCCGGGCGCCCTGCTCTATGCGGCGGCCGGCGCCTCGATCAGCACCGGGGCGCGCGGGGCGGGCGAGGTTCTGGGCCCGCTGATCGCCGGCCCGCTGCTGACCCCGGTGATGATCTTCGGGGTCGGCGCGGCGCAGTCCGGCGCGGTGTTCGGGGCGGACGCCAAGGCGCTGCTGGCCGCGTCCCTGTTCGCGGCGGCGGTCTGTCCGCCGACCTGCGCCGCGGCGCTGCGCGCGGCGAATAGTTGATTAAATAGAGTCCATGCCCTGCTGCGCCCCGGGCCGGCAGAGACTAGATAGGATCGCAGAAGAGACGCCGGGAGGACGTCCCAAATGGTCACCCAGTTCGCCAATCCGGCGCGGTTCGAGGGATTTGCGCGCGTCGCCGCGCCGGTCGCCGGCGTGATCGCGGCGGTCAGCCTTGCCGTCGGCACGGTGTGGAGCCTGTGGATCGCGCCGCTGGATTCGGAGATGGGCGACGGCTACCGCCTGATCTTCGTCCATATCCCGGCCGCCTATCTGGCGATGATGGTCTATGTCGGCATCGCCGTGGCGGCGCTGGTCGGCCTGATCTGGCGCCATCCGGTGGCCGACATTGCCGCGCGCGCCAGCGCGCCCATCGGGGCGGTGTTCTGCGCCCTGGCGCTGGCCACCGGCATGATCTGGGGCAAGCCGATGTGGGGCGCCTACTGGGTCTGGGGCGACGCCCGGCTGGTTTCGGTGCTGGTCCTGTTCCTGCTGTATCTGGCGCTGATCGCGATCTGGGCGGCCGCCGACAATCCCCAGCGCGGGGCGCGCCTGGCCGGCGTCGCGGCGCTGGCCGGGGTGGTGAACATCCCGATCATCCATTTTTCCGTCGAATGGTGGGCGACGCTGCACCAGGGCCCGACCATGGTCGCGCTGGAGGACGGCAAGCTGCAGACCAATATGGCGATCAGCATGCTGTGGCCGGCGCTGATCATGTGCCTGGCCTATACCGCGCTCTATGTCTGGATGCTGCTGACGCGGATGCGCTCGGCCATCGACATGCGCAAGGCCGAAGCCGCCGAGCGGCGCAATCTGGGCGCCCAGCCCAGCCGCGCAGTGCTGGAGCCCGGCCCGGCCGCGTCCGGCGGAGAGGAGCCCGCCCATGGCTGAGCTGTTCGACATGGGCCAGTACGCGGCCTTCCTGTGGTCCGGCTGGGCGATCAGCGCGCTGGGCCTTGGCGGGCTGACCGCGTTCGTGATCGCCGAGCGGGCCCGCGCGAAGGCGCGCCTGAAACGCGCCCAGCAACGCGCTGATCAGCGCGGGGCGGCGGCGTGAAGGTTGTCGTGATCGATCTGGAGGGCGCGCGGAACGAGGTCGAGATCGACCCGACGCTGACCCTGATGGAGAACATCAAGGATTCGGGGGTCCCGATCCTGGCGATGTGCGGGGGCGGCTGCGCCTGCTCCACCTGTCACGTCTATGTCGACCCGGACTGGATGGACCGCCTGCCGCCGCGCAGCGACGTGGAGGAAGACACGCTGAGCCAGTCCGGCGACGTGCGGCCCAATTCCCGCCTGTCCTGCCAGATCCGCCCCGACGAGAGCATAGACGGCCTGGTCGTCACCCTGTCCGAGGACACGCGCGAATAGGCGGGCGGCGGCGTATTTCTGCCGTCGCGGAACGCCGATAGACTTGGCCCGGACAAGGACAGCCGGGCGATGCGCTGGATTTTCATTCGCCGCGACCTGCGAAAGCCGGGTTTTCGCGCCACGCACACGCGGATAATAAGACTATACGGCGCGCAGGCGCCGGACGGGGACGTGGGGGCGCCCCGAGAGTCCGAGCATGCGCCGGGCCCGCGGGGCGGCGCGAGGGCTCTCCCAGACAGGGATGCTGGCGAAATGGCCGAGCCCTTCCGCTTTCGCGCGGTCGATCCGGACAGCAAAAAGCCGGAATCGCGGACGCGCGCCTTCCTGCGCACGCGGCTGGGGAAGCTGGTCTTCGGCGCGATCCTGACGCTGGGCTTGCTGGCCGCCGCGCTGGGCGCATGGATCGCCAGCGGCAATCCCCTGCCCGGCTGGCTGCGCCCGGACATCCCGACATCGTTCGCGGATTTGTCGCCGGAATCCTTCGGCCTGCTGTTCATCCTGATGCTGATCGGGTTCGGCGCGCTGGCCGCCGCGATCCTGATCGTCAGCGCCATCCGGCGGGCGATGGACCCGACCTTTTCCGCGCCCTACCGGACCTATGTCCTGTTCACCCTCGTGGCGGCGCTGATCAGCGGCTACACCACGACCTATGGCGTGATCATCGAATTCCTGGACCCGAGCCAAGGCTTCATCCGCTATCGCATCTTCCCGGTCATCGTCTTCCTGTACGCCTTCCTGTTCGTCTATCTGACCTGGAGCTGGACGTTCGACCTGGTGATCCGGTCGGAGCCGCGGCGCCGGGCGATGATCGCCCTGCTGATCCCGCTTCTGGCCGCCCCGCCGATCTTTGCAGTGTCCACCACGACCAGCGCGCTGGGCCTGGCCGGGCCGCGCATTCTGGAGCGCCGCCTGCTGGGCTGGCTGGACGAATATTCCGACGCGCTGGGCGACCTGTCCGCCTATGTGCGGGAGACCGAGAGCGCGGCGCTGTCGCTGGAGACGTTCGCCGGGCGGATGGACCAGCTGTCGGCGCAGGAGGCCGACACCGGCGCGATCACCGGATACGCCGGGCGCGGCGCGGTGGTGGCCCAGCTTTCGGTCGCCGCCGACGATCTGGAGGCCGGGGCGCAGCTGATCCGGCGCGAGACCGAGGCGCGCGAGACCTCCGTCGAAGCCATGGCGGACCAGATCGAGGACACACGCGACGACATTCTGGACGGCGCGTTCTTCGAGACGCCGGCGGGCGAGCCCCTGCCGGTGCGGGACTGGCAGGACAAGGTGCAGGCGCAGGAACGTGCCTTGCGGCGGGAATGGGAGGACACCGCCAGCCGCGCCTATGTGCGCGCGGCGCTGGGCCAGCTGTCCATGCTGGACGCCCTGATCATGCGCGGCGGGGTCAGCGACAGCGCGACCGTGGCCGACGCCCAGCGCCAGGCGCAGGGACAGGTCAGCGCCTATCTCGCCAACGGCCAGCAGATCGTCCAGGACGAGCTGGAGCGAGCGATCGAGGAGGAGGCCCCGCGCCCACCGGACATCGCCTATCAGTCGCCGCTTCTGGTTCTGTTCCAGAGCTGGGAGCAGGCGATCCTGCCCTGGGTGATCGCCATCGCGGTGGATTTCGGCCCATGGGTCTGGATCGCGCTGGCCGCGGTGGCCGGATACGACCGCCGGCGCAGCCGCGCCCGCTACGCCCAGCCCGAAGGCCACCACTGGGAAGACGAATACGACCCGCCCGCCCGGCGCACGGCGCGGGTGATCGACGTCGACGAGGAAAGGCCGCGTCTGGACCGGCGCTGAACACCGGCTTTGCTTGACCGCACAAGGACTTCCGGCCGGTTTGAGCTAAACTGACTGTAACTTTCCCGGCGTTCAGACTGGGTTTAAGCGTGCAGTGCATAAAGATGTTCGCAGATGCGACGGCTTATGCCCGCCCGGCCGTTGAAGGCCAGGCGTCACCACTCCAGAGAGAGCAGTCAGCAGAATGTCCGACCTGATCCAGAAACGCGCGCGGCGCAGACGTATCGTAACGCGCGCGGTCATTGGCGTTGTTCTGCTGGCCATTGTCGGCTTCGTGGCGATGCGCTTTGCGGGCTCCGACCCCGCGCCGAGCTACCGCACCGCAACGGTGACGCGCGGCGATATCGAAAGCGCCATCGTGGCGCTGGGGACCGTGGAGCCGAAAAACTATGTCGATGTCGGCGCGCAGGTGTCGGGGCAGCTTCTGCGCCTGCACTATGACGTCGGCGATCAGGTCCAGCAGGGCGAGCTGGTGGCGGAGATCGATCCGCAGCTGGCGCAGTCGCGCGTCGACGCCGACCAGGCGCAGCTGCGCGAGCTGCAAGCCAGCCACCGCCAGCAGACCGCGCAACTGGCGCTGGCGCGCGCGGCGGCCAAGCGCAGCCAGGCGCTGCTGACCGCCGACGCGATCAGCCAGGCCGAATGGGAAGCCGACGACGCCCAGCTTCAGGTCGCCGAGGCCCAGCTGGCGCAGCTGGAAGCCCAGATCGACCGCACGCAGTCGACGCTGGAAGGCGACCTGACCAGCCTGAACTACACCAAGATCTACGCCCCCATGACCGGCACGGTGATCAGCCACAGCGCCGTCGAGGGCCAGACCCTGAACGCCAACCAGACCGCGCCGGTGATCATGCGGATCGCGGACCTGACCGTGATGACGGTCAGCGCCGACGTGTCGGAGGCCGACGTGCCGCGCCTGCGCGAGGGGCTGCCGGCCTATTTCACCACGCTGGGCGATCCGGACCGGCGCTGGCGCGCCACGGTGCGCCAGATCCTGCCGGAGCCGGAAGTCGTCAACGACGTGGTGCTCTACAAGGCGCTGCTGGACGTGCAGAACGAGGACCGCGCGCTGCTGCCCCAGATGTCGGCCCAGGTCAGCTTCGTGCTGGGCCAGGCGCGCAACGTGCTGCGCGTGCCGGCCGCGGCGCTGCAGATTCCGGCCAGCATGATCATTGCGGCAGGCGGCCAGCCGGTCGCGGACGCCGGCGCGGCCGCCATGGGCCCGGGCGACGGCGGAGGCCCGGGCGGCTTCCAGCCGTCCGAGGAAATGCGCCAGCGTATCGCCAATATGTCCGATGAGGAGCGCGCGCAGATGCGCGCCCGCTTCCAGCAGGGCGGCGGCGTGCCCGGCGGCGCCGAGGGCGGCGAGGACGGTCCCGCGGCGCGTTTCGCCCAGGGCGGCTCCGACCAGCCGGACTGGATGAGCGACGGGCGCGGCGGGCCGAAGGCGCATGTCGTGCTGGTGCTGACGCCGAACGGCCCCTCCCCGCGCACGATCCAGGTCGGGCTGGTCAGCCGCACCGAGGCGGAGGTGATCTCCGGCCTCGAACAGGGCGAGGAGATCGTGCTGGGCATGGCCGCCGCGTCGGCCGGCGATTCCGGCGGCTTCCGCGGCCCGCCGGGCGGCTTCCGCCCGTTCTAGGACGCCGCCGATGGATGCGCCCCTGATCGACCTCCGCAGCGTCTCCCGGCTCTATCCGTCGGGCGACACGGTGATCCGCGCGCTGGACGACGTGTCCCTGACCATCGAAGCCGGCGAGTATGTCGCCATCATGGGCCAGTCGGGGTCGGGCAAGTCGACCCTGATGAACATCCTGGGCTGTCTCGACCGGCCGAGCATGGGCGCCTATCGCGTGCGCGGCCGCGACACCGCCAAGATGAGCGCCGACGAGCTGGCCGCGCTGCGCCGCGACACGTTCGGCTTCGTCTTCCAGCGCTATAACCTGCTGTCCTCGCTGACCGCGCTGGAGAATGTGGAGATCCCGGCGGTCTATGCCGGCAAGTCGCTGGAGGAGCGCGAACAGCGCGCCTATGAGCTGCTGACCGAGCTGGGCCTGGGCGACCGGCTGGACCACAAGCCGAACCAGCTGTCCGGCGGCCAGCAGCAGCGCGTGTCCGTCGCGCGGGCGCTGATGAACGGCGCGGAGATCATCCTGGCCGACGAACCGACCGGGGCGCTGGACAGCGCCTCGTCGGAAGAGCTGCTGAAGCTGCTGCGCCGGCTGCACGAATCCGGCCGCACCATCATCCTGATCACCCACGACGCCCATGTGGCCGAGCACGCCGACCGCCAGATCGAGTTCCGCGACGGCCGGATCGTGGAGGACACCGGGCCGAAGGCCGGCGCCCGTCACGCCGCCGCTGCGCCGCAGACGGCGCGCAGCCCCAAGCCGCTGATCCAGATTCTGGAGTCGGTGAAGATGGCGTTCCGCAGCCTGCGCGCCAATCTGTTCCGAACCGCCCTCACCCTGCTGGGCGTGGTCATCGGCGTCGCCGCCGTGGTGGCGATGCTGGCGCTGGGCGAAGGCAGCCAGCGGCAGATCGTGGACCGGATCTCCACCATGGGATCGAACCTGCTGTTCGTGAATCCGGGCGCGCCCGGCACGCGCTTCCGCGGCGACGCGGTGGCGACGCTGACCATGGAGGACGCCGAAGCGATCCAGATCGAACTGCCGAACGTCACCTACGCCGTGCCGACGCGCGAAAGCTACACCACGCTGCGCGCCGGCAGCGTCGACAGCCGCGTGCAGGTGCAGGGCGTGACCGAGGATTTCCCGCAGGCGCGCGACTGGACGATGGCCGAGGGCGGCTTCTTCACCGAAGACGATGTCGACCGCTACGCCCCGGTCATGGTGCTGGGCGCCACGGTGGCGGGCGACCTGTTCCCGGAGACCTCGCCCATCGGCGAAATCGTGCTGGCCGGCGATTCCCCCTATGAGGTGATCGGCGTGCTGGCCGCCAAGGGCGCCGCCGGGTTCGGCCAGGACCAGGACAATATCGCGGCGATCCCGGTCACGACCGGCTTCATCCGCCTGTTCGGCCGGCAATATCTGTCCAACATCACGCTGTCGGTGGCCGACGCCGACCTGATGGACCAGACGGAGGCCGAGGTGCACGAGCTGCTGATGCAGCGCCACGGCACCGAGGATTTCCAGATCCGCAACACCGCCTCGATCCTTGAGACGGTGCAGAGCGCATCCCAGGTGTTCACCGTGCTGCTGGCCTCCATCGCGGCGATCTCGCTGCTGGTCGGGGGCATCGGTGTGATGAACATCATGCTGGTCAGCGTCAGCGAGCGGACGCGCGAGATCGGCGTGCGGATGGCGACCGGGGCGCGAAGAAGCGACATCATGGTGCAGTTCAATACCGAGGCGCTGGTCGTCGGCGCGCTGGGCGGGCTGATCGGTGTCGGCCTCGGCATTGCCGTCGCGCTCGGCGTCGGGCGCAGCGGGGTGATCGAAACCGCGATCACGCCGGGCCCGGCGATCCTGGCCTTTTCCTGCGCTTTGGCGACAGGGCTGTTGTTTGGTTATCTGCCCGCGCGTAAGGCAAGCCGGATGGACCCGGTCGCCGCGCTGGCTTCGGAGTAGAGAATGACGCGTCGTATCCTGCTGCTTTCCGCCCTGCCTCTGGTCACCGCCTGCGCGGCGCTGGAGCCCAGCGACATCGACACGCAGCCTTTGGCCATGCCGGGCGCGTACGAATATCTGGAGACCGAGGCCGGCGACGCGCCCGACCCGCAATGGTGGGCGGCCTTCGGCGACGAGTCGCTGAACGCGCTGGAAGCGCAGGCCATGCTGGCGAACAACAATCTGCAGGCCGGTCTGGAGCGCGTCCTGCAGGCCCGGGCATCCGTCCGCCAGAGCCGCGCGCCCTTCCTGCCCCAGGTCAGCGCCAGCGAGTCGACGACGTTCAGCGAGAGCGGCGGCGGCGGCTTCAGCGGCGGGATCGACACCGACGGCGACGGCGTGGTCGACACCTTCACCGGCGGCGGGGGCGGCTCCGGCGACTATACGGAGAACAGCACCGGGCGGCTGTCGGCCAGCTATGAGGTCGACCTGTTCGGCGGCAACCGCGCCAGCCTGCGCAGCTCCCGCGCCGCGCTGGCCGCGCAGATCTATAACCAGCGGGCGCTGGAGCTGTCGGTCCAGGCGGACGTCGCGAATTTCTATTTCAACATCCTGTCGCTGCAGCAGCGGCTGGAAACCGCACGCCGCAATCTGGGCTATGTCGAGCGGGTGACCGACCTGGTGCAGCGCCAGTATGACGAGGGCGCGGTCAGCGGCTTCGACGTGTCGCGCCAGCGCAGCGCCCTGGCCACAGCGCAGGCGCGCATCCCGAATATCGAACAGCAGCTGGGCACCGCCGAGAGCGCGCTAGCGCTGCTGCTGGGCATGTTCCCCGAAGAGTTCGAGCCCCCGGCCGGCGAGATCGGCGAGATCCTGCCCCCGCCGGTGGACGCGGGCCTGCCGTCGGACCTGCTGTACCGGCGCCCGGACCTGCTGGCGGCCGAAGCCGGGCTGGCCGGCGCGGAAGCCGACATCGCGGCGGCGCGCGCGGCCTTCTTCCCGACCTTCGACCTGAACGCCGGCGTGTCGGTCACCGATCTGTTCGGCGCGTTCAACGTGGCCGAATCCTTCGGCGGCGGCATCGCGGCGACGATCTTTTCCGGCGGCCGTCTGGAAGGCCAGCTGGACCGGACCGAGGCGCGCTATCGCGAACTGGCGCTGACCTATCGCCAGTCCGTGCTGAGCGCGGTGAAGGATGTGGACGACGCGCTGGTCACCCTGCGCACCGCCGAACAGGCGGAGGCGCTGCAGCAGATCGCCTCCGACGAGGCGCAGCGCGCCTTCGACCTGTCCGAGGCGCGCTACGAGGCCGGAGCGGACGACCTGCTGTCGGTGATCGACGCCCAGCGTACATTGCTGGACGCCTCCGACCAGCTGGTCCAGGCGCGCCAGGCGCGGCTGAACGCGGCGGTGGGCCTGTTCGCGGCGCTGGGCGGCGGCTGGACCGGCGACCCGGAAGCCGCCTCGCTGGCCGAACGCTAGGGCCCGATACCGTCACATTGCGCCGCCTCGACGGGGCGGCGCGCATGACTATGATCGCCGCCAAGACGCGCGCACAGGCGCGCACACGAATGGCGGAGGATCAGACATGCCCGAACAGGCCGGGGTGAATATCGCCCATCCGGACAAGCTGCATATCGGCGGCAAATGGGTCTCGCCGGCCGAAGGCGGGACGATCGACATCGTCAACCCGAACAGCGAATCCGTCGTCGCCACCGTCGCCGCCGCGGGCAATTCCGACATGGACGCCGCCGCCGCCGCGGCGCGCGAAGCGTTCGAGACCGGTCCCTGGCCGAACATGTCGCCAAAGGAGCGCGGCACATATCTGCGCGCCATGGCCGACTGGCTGGAGGGGCGCGCGGGCGAGTTGGGCGCGGCCTGGACCGCGCAGATCGGCGCCCTGCCGAAGATCGCCCCGATGATCGTGGGCGAAGGCGTGAACGGCCTGCGCGGCTCCGCCGAACTGGCCGAAACGTTCGAGTTCGAGCGCCGGGCCCAGTCGCCGGTCGCCGAATGCGCGATGATCGTGCGCGAGCCGGTGGGCGTCGTCGCGGCGATCACGCCCTGGAACGCCCCCTTCCCGATCATGTGCAACAAGATCGGCCCGGCGCTGGCCGCCGGCTGCACCGTGGTGATGAAGCCGTCGCCCGAGACGCCGATGGAGGCCTATCTGATCATGGAGGCGGCCGAGGCCGCGGGCCTGCCGCCGGGCGTGCTGAACCTGGTCCCGTCCGAGCGCGACGCGGCCGACCATCTGGTCAACAATCCGAATATCGACAAGGTCGCCTTCACCGGCTCCACCGTCGCGGGCCGGCGCATCGCCACGGTCTGCGGCGACCGCATGGCGCGCTATACGCTGGAGCTGGGCGGCAAGTCCGCCGCCATCGTGCTGGACGATTTCCCGACCGAGATCGCGGCCAAGATCCTGGCCAACACCATCACCGTGTTCAGCGGCCAGGTCTGCGCCATGCTGTCACGCGCCATCGTGCCCAAGAGCCGGCATGACGAGATGGCCGAGGCCATCGCCAGCGAGATGCAGACCATCAAGGTCGGCTATTCCGACGCCGAGGACACGATGATGGGGCCGCTGGCCATGAAGCGTCAGCTGGAGCGCGTCGAGGGCTATATCGAAAAGGGTCAGGCCGAAGGCGCCGAGCTGGTCCAGGGCGGCCACCGGCCGAGCCATCTGAACCACGGCTATTTCATGGAGCCGACCCTGTTCGCGAACGTCGATAACCGGTCGACCATCGCGCAGGAGGAAATCTTCGGCCCCGTGCTGTCGCTGATCCCCGCCGACGACCTGGACGATGCGATCCGCATCGCCAACGAGTCCCAGTACGGCCTGTCCGGCGCTGTGATGACCAACAACCCCGACGAGGCCTATCGCGTGTCGCGCCGGGTGCGCACCGGGGTGATCGGCCAGAACGGTATGCGCGCGGACTTCAACCTGCCCTTCGGCGGCTTCAAGCTGTCGGGCGTGGGCCGCGAAGGCGGGGCGGAAGGCATGATGGCGTATCTGGAGACCAAGACCGTTCTGCTGGACGGCGCGCCCAGTCACCTGCAGTAAGGACGCCTGAAAACCGGCAGGCCGGGCCAACCGGCCGCCGGAGGCGGGGGAGGAAACGATGTACCGACTGCTTGTGCTATATCCGGCGCAGGACGACCCGGAGCATTTCCGGGACTATTACGCCAACACCCATACGAAGCTGGCCGCGACCATGCCGGGCGTGAAGGCGATGAGCTGGGGCTTCGACGTCACCGCGCTGAACGGCGGCGGCCCGTGGGGATGCGTGTTCACCTGCGATTTCGAGAGCGCCGAGGCGATGGGCGCGGCGATGGCCTCCCCCGAGGGGCAGGCCACGGCCGCCGATGTCGGCAATTTCGCCAGCCCGCCGCCGATGCTGTTCCATTTCCCGATCACGACGGCCTGACCAGACGCCGAACCGGAGACTTCGATGAAGAACGCCGCCCCCGCGCGCATGACGCGCGACGACCTCTACGCCGTGCTGGACAGCTATCTGGCCGCGCTGGAGACCAACGATCCGACCAAGGTGAAATGGTCCGACACCGTCTTCAACACCGAGAACAACGTCGCCCTGATGGTCGGCGACGGCATGTGGGTGACGGTGACCAAGCGCGGCGGCTACGACCTGCGCTATTGCGATCCTGAGCAGCGCGCGGTCGGCTTTTTCGGCTCGGTCTTCGAGACGACGGAGGAGGAATCCCCCTTCTCCCTCCGCCTGAAGGTCGATGAGAAGGGCGGGATCTGCGAGGTCGAGGCGCTGGTGGTGCGCGCGGTCGACCACACGATGCCGTTCCGCGAGCCCAAATTCTGGGACAAGCCGCAGATGAACGAGATGCTGCCGCCGGAAAAGCGCACCCCGCGCGAACGGCTGATCAGCTTCGCCGACGGTTATTTCGACACGCTGCAGCTGAACGACGGCACGCTGTTCACCAAATTCCATCCCGACGCGAACCGGGTGGAGAACGGCTATCAGACCACCAACAACCCCGAACTGGCCCAGCATATCGCGGTGTGCGGCCTGGGCTGCCAGGAGCAGTTCGAGAAGGGCTATTACAAGTTCGACGACCGGCTGCGCGGGCGCCGCTTCCCCATCGTGGATGAGGAGCGCGGCCTGGCGCTGGGCTGCGGCTTCATCGACCACGCCGGCAAGCTGCGCGACTTTACGCTGAGCGACGGGACGCCGGCCAAGAGCCCGTTCCTGCGGCCCCAGACGCTGAACCTGATGGAGCTGTTCAAGGTGAAGGACGGCGCGATCGAGCAGATCGAGGCCGACTTCATCTCCGTCCCCTATCACATGCCCTCGCCCTGGGACGATCCGGACTTCGGGGCCAAGTGATGAGCGGGGCCGGCGCGGCGGGCGCCCATCCGGCGGGGGGCCGCACCGTCGATCAGGTGATCGACGCGCGCGGTCTGTCCGGCTTCCAGATGGCCGCCCTGATCATGTGCGGCACGATCCTGTTCCTGGACGGGTTCGACATCCAGACGATGGCCCTGGCCGTGCCGTCCATGGCCGCGGAGTTCGGCGTCGACCGCGCCGCGTTCGGCGGGCCGCTGTCCGCCTCGCTGTGGGGGATTCTGGTCGCCTCCTTCCTGATCGGGCCGGTGGGCGACTATGTCGGGCGCAAGCCGCTGGCGCTGGGCGCGCTGCTGGTCGTTTCGGTCAGCACGCTCGCCGTTCCGTTCACCAGCGACATGACGACGCTGACCGCGCTGCGCTTCGTCACCGGGCTGGGCCTGGGCGCCGGGATGCCGAACGCCTACGCCCTGTCCACGGAGCTGGCGCCGGCGCGGATGCGCAGCCCGGTCCTGGTGGCGATGGCCAGCGCCGTGGCCGGGGGCGCGCTGGTGGCCGGGTTCACCGCGCCCTGGCTGATGGAGGCCGGCGGCTGGCGCATGGTCTTCTATGCCGGCGGGGTCCTGCCCCTCATCATCTGCGTCCTGCTGGCCGTGCTACTGCCCGAATCGCCGCGCCTTCTGGCCGTGCGCAGATGGGAGGATCCGCGCATCGGACGCTTCCTGGCGCGGATCGGCGCCGGGCCGGTCAGCGTGGTTCCGGGGACCAAAGGCCCCGCGACCAAGGCGCCGGTGGCCGCGCTGTTCGAGCGCAATTACCTGCCCGCGACGCTGTTGCTGTGGGCCGGATACACGCTGGTCAGCTTCGTCCTGTATCTGCTGATTTCCTGGCTGCCGACGCTTCTGACCGATGCGGGCTGGCCGCTGGCCGCCGCGCAGCGCGGCGGCGTGCTGATCCAGCTGGGCGGGATCATGGGCGGGGTCGCCTATGCCTTCTATGTCCGCAAGGGACAGCCCCATTACGCGCTGATCGCGGCGATGGCGTTGTCGGCGGTGTCCATCATCGCCTTCTGGGTCGCGCCACCGACCTATCTGGCGTGGAGCCTGGTCATGGTGGCGCTGGGCGGCGGCGTCTCCGGCGCGCTGTTCGCGCTGATCGCCGTGGCCGGGGGCGTGTACCCGGCCACGATGCGGGCGACGGGGCTCAGTTACATGGTCGGCGTGTCGCGCTTCGCCGCGGCGGTCAGCCCGCTGGCCGGTGGCTTCCTGCTGGCCATGGGCTTCGGCCCGACGGCGGTCCTCAACATGCTGATCGTGCCGATCGGGATCGCGGCGGTGGGCTCCCTCCTGCTGCCGCGAGTTGCGCCGAAGGAGGCCGCGCTCTGACCGCCTTGCGCCCGGCTCTTGCCTAACGATCCAATCAGAGTGATGCTGGTTATCGTAGCAGTGGGGCCGACAGGCTCCGGGATCCGGTAGCCGTACGAAGCCGCCGACCCCGGAACCGCGAACCGGTCCCGGGGGAGGATACGATGCCCAACCGCCGGCGCTTCATGCAGGCGGCCGCGGTCCTGTCCGCCGCGCCGGCCGTGGGAACGGCGGCGCTGGCCGGGCCGCGGACCTTGCCGTCTATGACGAACGCTATGCGCCGGCCCGCGCCTTCGGCCGGGCGGCGCTGCGCCAGGGCGCATCGGTGCGGCGCATCAGCGGCGACATCACCGGCCTCTGGTACGGGGAGCTGTACGACCGCTGGCGGTCCGCGCCCTTCGCCCTGGCCGGGATGACCGACCGCATGGCGCTGTTCTGTCTGGAGCAGCTGGCCCGCGACGCGCGCATGCGCGTGGTCTACCGCATGGCCCATCCGCAGACGGAGGAGGCCGCGCCCGACTGGGCCGCCGAAGCCGCGCAGACCCTGCTGGCCGCGCCCCTGCCCACCGGCGCCGCGTCCGGCGCGCCAGCTTTGGCCGAAAGCGCCGCCGACGAACACACGCTGTTCAGCTGGATCATCGCCCCGGCCCCCGCCCGCGCGAGGACCGTCTGATGGCCGGCGCGGCCGCGACCCCGCCGGGCGTCAGCGAAGCGGTCTTCGCCGATGCGCTGAACCGGTTCGCCGGCGTTGTCGGGGCGGAGAACGTCTATTCCGAGGAGGAAGACGTCGCGCTGTACCGCGACGCCTATTCGCCGCTGTGGGACGAGCGGGAGGAAAAGCTGGCCAGCGCGGCGGTCGCCCCGGCCAGCGCCGAGGAAGTGCAGGCCGTCGCGCGCATCGCGAACGAGCTGCGCATCCCGCTCTATCCGGTCTCCACGGGGCGCAATCTCGGCTATGGCGGCTCGGCCCCGGTCCTGTCCGGCAGCGTCGTGCTGGACCTGAAGCGGATGAACCGCATCTTGGACATCAGCGAGCGCGACGCGACCGTGCTGGTGGAGCCGGGCGTGTCCTATTTCGACCTGTACCGGCACATCGTCGATAACGGGCTGAAGTTGTGGATCGACTGTCCCGATCCCGGCTGGGGCAGCGTCATCGGCAACGCCATGGACCGCGGCGGCGGCGTCACCACCGGCGCCTATCGCGACCATTTCGGCAGCCATTGCGGGATGGAGGTCGTGCTGGCCGACGGCGACATCATCCGCACCGGCATGGGCGCGATGCCGGGCGCCAATACCTGGCAACAGAACCGCTATGGCTACGGCCCCTGGGTCGACGGCATTTTCAGCCAGTCGAACTATGGCATCGTCACCAAGATGGGGTTCTGGCTGATGCCGGCGCCGGACGCCTATCTGTCCGGCACGATTGCCGCGCACCGCCATCAGGACGTCATCCCCCTGATCGACGTGATGAACCGGCTGGAGAATATCGGCGCCTTCACCGGCTATCCGCAGGTCGGCAGCCCGGTCCTGTTCCAGGCCGGGGCCGGCGCCGCGCCGGAAGAGCTGGAGGCGCAGGCGCGCGCCAGCGGCCAGCCGGTCTGGACCTGCCGCCTGCAATTCTATGGCGGCCGCAAGGTCAACGAAGCACAGTGGGAATATTGTCAGGAGCAGTTCGCCGCCGCGATCCCCGGCGCCACCTTCCAGCGGGGGGAGGAATACGACCTGCCGCTGACGCCCGAACAGGCCGAGGCGCTGGGCACCGAGAAAGTCTCGTTCGGCATTCCGAATTTGGGCCGGTTTTCCATTGGCGCGCGGTCGGAATTCAACGACATGCCGACCTCCGGCCATGTCTGGTTCAGCCCGATCCTGCCGCGCACGGGCGAAGGCCTGCTGGCCGCGCAGAAAGTGCTGTTCGAGGCGGCCGAGCAGCTGAAGCCCTATAATCTGAGCGTGCTGCCGATGCCGTTCGCGAACTGGCAGCGCACCTTCATCTTCCTGATCAATTTCCCGATCTACCGGGACAAGGACGCGAACCGGCAGACACGGGAGGCCTTCCGCAAGCTGGTGAAGATCTGCGCCGAGAATGGCCTGGGCGAATACCGCACCGCGCCGGCCTTCATGAACGATGTGGGCGATACCTACAGCTTCAACGACCACGCCTTGCGCCGTTTCCACGAGCGGCTGAAGGACGCGGTCGATCCGAACGGCATCCTGTCCGCCGGGCGCTATGGCGTCTGGCCGCGGCATTTGCGGACCTGAGCCGATGCGATACGCGCTGATCTGTCTGTCCGCCTTCGCCGTCTGCGGCGCCGCCTTGGCGCAGGGGGCGGACTACGCCCCGCCGCCGATGTCGCCGATCCAACCGGCGGTCGATCCGGCCTCGCTGTCCGACCCCGCCCAGCGACGCGGGCATGAGGTGTTCGGCAAATGGTGCTCGGCCTGCCACGGCGATGCGCCCGGCATGCCCGGCACGCAGGCGCTGGAGGCCAAATATGGCGGCCAGATCCCGGCCCTGGTCGAGGAGCGCGCGGACCTGACGCCCGAGCTGGTCGAATTCTACGTCCGCAACGGGATTTCGGTGATGCCGCATTTCCGCAAGACCGAAATCAGCGATGCGGATCTGGACGATCTGTCCGCCTATCTGACGCGGGACCGCTAGCCGCAATTCCGCCGATCCGCCCTTGCCCCCGGCGGCCAAGCCGGGGACGATAGGACCATAAGAATTGGCCGCGCAACGATCGCGGCCGGGGAGGAAAAACCATGCCGAACCGCCGGCGCTTCCTGCAAGCCGCCGCCGCGTTGTCCGCCGCGCCCGCCGTCGGGGCGGCTGGGTCCGCCAACGCCGCCGCGCCATCCGTCGATCTGGTCGTATATGAGGACGCGCTGCCGGACTCGCGGGCCTTCGGCCGCGCGGCGCTGGCGCTGGGCGCGCGGGTGCGGCGCATCTCCGCCGCCGACATCACCGCGCTGTGGTCCGGCGAGCTGCGCCAGATGTGGCGGGGCGGATCGGCCGTCATCGCCGGCATGACCACGCGGCAGCCGCTGTTCTGTCTGGAGCAGCTGGCTTGGGACGCCGGCATGCGCGTGGCCTTCCGCGAGGCGCATGTGAACGAACAGGGCCAGGACTGGCCGGCCTATGCGGCGCAGGGCCTGCTGTCGCGCCGGCTGGACGGCCCGGCGCCGGAAATGCTGACCATGGCCGACACGCTGGACGACGCGCCGCATCTGTACAGCTGGATCATCGCGCCGGCCGCGAGCCGGGCCCGCACGGCGGGGAGCGTCTGACATGCCCATGCTGCCCCCCGGCATAAGCCAGGAAACCTTCGACCAGGCGCTGGCCCGCTTCCGCGAGGCCGTCGGCGGCGACAATGTCTATTCCAGCGACGAGGACGTCGCGCTGTACCGCGACGCCTACTCCCCCTTCTGGGGCGAGCCGGAGGAGAAGCTGGCCTCCGCCGCCGTGGCGCCGGCCACGACGGAGGAAGTGCAGGCCGTCGCGCGCATCGCCAACGAGCTGCACATCCCGATCTATCCGATCTCCACGGGCCGTAACCTCGCCTATGGCGGGTCGGCGCCGCCCTATTCGGGCAGCGTCGTGCTGGACCTGAAGCGCATGAACCGCGTGCTGGAGGTCGACGAGCGGGGCGCCTATGCGCTGGTCGAGCCGGGCGTGTCCTATTTCGACCTGTACAATCACATTACCGAGCGCGGGCTGGACGTGTGGATCGATCCGCCCGATCCGGGCTGGGGCAGCGTGATCGGCAACGCGCTGGACGGCGGCGGCGGCTGGACCGCCTATCCGTTCCGCGACCATTTCGGCGCGCATTGCGGCATGGAAGTGGTGCTGGCCAATGGCGAGGTCGTGCGCACCGGCATGGGCGCGGTGCCCGGCTCCAAGACCTGGCAGCAGAACCGCTGGGGCTGCGGGCCGTGGGTAGACGGCCTGTTCCGCCAGTCGAACTTCGCCATCGTCACCAAGATGGGCTTCCATCTGATGCCGCGGCCGGAGGCTTTCATCTCCGCCAATGTCAGCGTCCAGAATGACCAGGACGTCATTCCGATGATGGATACGCTGAACCTGCTGGAGAACATGCACCAGGTGAACGGGTCCACGGGCCTGGGCGCGGGGTTCGGCGGCGGCGGAGCCTGGAGCTGCACCGTCCCGATCTATGGCCCCGAGCGGGTGATCCGGGAGCAGATGGCCTTCGCCAAGGCGAAGTTCGAGGAAATTCCGGGCGCCACGGTGAATGTCGGCGAGCTGATCCGCACGCCGCTGACGCCCGAACAGTACGAGCAGGTGCGGCTGGTCAATTTCGGCATCCCGAACCTGTCCACCTTCGCCATGCTGACGCGCAGCCCGATGAACCCGAACCCAGCCGGCGGGCATATCGGCTTCTCGCCGCTGATCCCGCGCACGGGCGAAGGCCTGCTGGAGTTCCGCGACTTCTACAGGGACAATCTGGAAGAGGTCACGCAGGGCGAGAATCTGGGAATCGTCGGTCCGGTCTTCATGACGAACTGGGAGCGGTCGCTGGTCGCCCTGATCATGTTCCCGATCGGCCGCGACGTGGAGATGAACCGGAAGATGCGCGCCGCCTTCACCCGCTGGGTGGAGCTGGCGGCCGAGCGCGGCTGGGCGGAGTACCGCTCCCCTGTCGCCTTCATGGACGAGGTGGCGGACACCTATTCCTTCAACGACCACGCCCTGCGCCGGCTGCGCGAGACGCTGAAGGACGCCATCGACCCCAACGGCATCATCTCCGCCGGGCGCTATGGCGTCTGGCCGAAACATCTGCGGCAGACGTGAGGACCGGCGCGATGAGCATGACGAAGATCGCGTTCGCCGGCGCACTCGGCTGCGCCGTTCTGGCCGGCTCCGCGCTGGCGCAGCAGGCCCTGCCGATTCCGCCGTTGCAGCACGCCGTCCCGTCGGACGGGCTGAACGCGGCGCAGATGCGCGGACAGGACGTGTTCCGCACCACGTGCGAGCATTGCCACGGTCCCGGCCGCGGCATGCCCGGTACATCCTCCCTCGCCGTCAAATACCAGGACACGGCGCCGGCCATCCCGGCCCTGATCGAGGAGCGGACGGACCTGACGCCGGAACTGGTGGAATTCTTCGTGCGCAACGGGTCGGGCGCCATGGCGCCCTATCGCAAGACCGAGGTCAGCGACGACCAACTGGCGGACCTTGCCGCCTATCTGTCCCGCCCGCGGCCGTGATAGAGCGGGCGGCGATTCTGGACATAGCGGGAGGATAGTGACGATGACACGGGCTTTGGCGGGCGCAGCCTCGATTGCGGTTCTGGTTCTGGCGGCGGGCTGCAGCGATGACCCGGCGCAGCCGGGCGACGGCGCCACGGCGGCGATGGAGGCCGAGACCGAGGAACTGAACCAGATCACCGACTGGACCGTGCTCGGCGACGATGTCTGGACCATGGAGGACGGGGAAATCGTCGGCCGCGCCGACGCGGCCGCCAGCTTCCTGGTCAGCCCGCGGACCTATGACGATGTCGAGATCAGCCTGGAGTTCTGGATCAATCCGGAAGGCAATAGCGGCGTCTTCCTGCGCTGCCAGAACGCCGGGGAGATCACCGACACGTCCTGTTACGAGGCGAACATCTTCGACAACCGCCCCGACCAGTCAGGCCGCACCGGCGCGATCGTGCATATCGCCCCGCCGATGGCGACCATCGACGCCGGCGGCCAGTGGAACACCTATGTCATCCGCGCCGAAGGCGAACATCTGAGCGTCGTGCTGAACGGCGAGCAGACGGTGGACGTCGACGACGACATGTTCGGCGAGGGCGTGCTGGCCCTGCAGGTCGGCCCGGGCGCCGGCCCCGGCGAGGTGCGCTTCCGCAACGTCAAAGTGCGCGAACTCTAGGGGCTTCGCGATGGCTGGACGTCTGACAGGCGAAACCGCGCTGATCACCGGCGGCGGGCGCGGCTTCGGCCGCGCCATCGCGCTGGGACTCGCCGCGGAAGGCGCCAATGTCGCGGTCTGCGCGCGCACCAAGAAACAGGTGAAGGCCGTCGCCAAGGAGGTCCAGGCGCTTGGCGTGCGGGCGTTGCCGATCGAGGGCGACGTCACCAAGCGCAAGGACGTGGAGCATATTGTCGAGGCGACGGAGACCACGCTCGGCCCCGTCAGCATCATGATCAACAACGCCGGGGTGCCCGGCCCGTTCGGCCCGATTTCCGAGGTCGATCCGGACGTCTGGTGGGACGCGCAGAAGATCCACGTCCTGGCCCCGTTCCGCTTCATGCACGCGGTCCTGCCCGGGATGCAGGAGCGCGGCCATGGCGCGATCATCAATGTCGCCTCGCGCGGCGGCCTGATGCTGCAGCCCGGCCTGCCCGGCTATTGCGTCGGCAAGGCGAGCGAAATCCGGCTGAGCGAACTGGCGGGGCGCGAGGTGGACGGCACCGGCGTCGCCGTCTTCTCCATCCAGCCCGGCGACGCCCATACCGGCATGTCGGACGCGACCGTGAACGATCCCGACGCGCAGAAACACCTGCCCGGCATGGTCGAGGTGGTGAAGCACTGGATGGAGAACGCCGACAGCCAGGCCGCCTTCGACCGCTGCGCCGAGATGTGCGTGGATCTGGCCAGCGGCAAATACCATGCGCTGTCCGGCAAATATCTGGAGCCGTCCTACGATCTGGACCGGATGCTGGCCGAGCTTCAGCCCTGGGACGAACGCAACCCGGTGATGCTGGGCGGGGCGCAGTCCGTCGTGCTGCCCGGCAAGGACAGCTAGGCGCCCACCGCGCTGGGCGACGGCCCGCCCTCCATCGGCGGCATGGAGCGGGCGGCCTCCACGAACTGGCGGAAGATGCCGCGGAAGCGCGCCCGGTGGATCAGGAATTCCGGGTGGAACTGGACGCCCAGATAATAGCGGCGGGCCGGGTTCTCGATGGCCTGGACGACGCCGTTCTTCTCCCGCGCCGTGACCACCAGCCCCTCGCCCACCTGGTCGATGGCCTGTTTGTGCATGGAGTTTACGAAGGCCTCGCCATTTCCGATCGCCGTTTCCAGATGCGAGCCCGGCGCGATGGCGATGAATTTGCGATAGAAGATATGGCCGAGCAGCGTGGAGGGATAATCCACGTCCTCATACGCCTCCCCCACCTCCAGATGCAGCGTGCCGTCATTGATGACGTTCATCAGCTGCGCCCCGCGGCAGATTCCCAGCACCGGGATTTTCGCCTCCCGGGCGCGCCTGGCCCAGGCGATCTCCATCTCGTCCCGCGCCCGGTCGTAGCGGTATCCGCGCTTGGGCTTGAAGGCGTACAGGCCCGGAAACACGTCCGACCCGCCGCCCAGGATCAGGCCGTCGATATTGCGCTTCAGGCGCGGCTGCTCCGCGGTGATCCGCAAAGGGCTGCCGCCCGCCAGCCATACCGCTGCGCAGATGCAGAGAAAGGCGAAATTGTCGCCCCGCGTGGGCTTGGTGATGCCGATCAGCGGTCGGTCGCTCATGGTCCTGTCCGGTGATTCCGTCCGGCGGCGGCGTTACCGCATCAGTTCAGGCGGCAGCTTGCCATGACGCAAGAGGGAGCCGAGCACAAACAGCGCGCCCAGGCTGATCATCGGGTCTTCCCGCAGCACGACCTCGCTGTCCGCGCCCATGGCCTGACGGCGCGCGACCTTCAGGCGGTGGGCGGCGTCATTGGCGTTGAACACCTTGCCGAGGGCCGATCCGGCGGATTTCAGCCCCTCCAGCAGATTGCGGTCCTTCATGCTGGTCAGCGCCTCCTTGAAGGCGGTCTCGACCTGGCTGAAATGCACGTCGGAGCGGGCGATGTCCTCGATCGCCGAGACCAGCCACACCGCCGGCACCTTGGAGCGGCTGCCGATCTCCGCCGGCGCGACCTCGGGCGCGTGGCCGGTGACGGCCAGCTCGTAGTTCAGCCAGGGGAAATCGATCCCCGACTCGACCGAATGGAACAGGCCGGCCCAAAAACGGGGGTTCACCTCGATCAGCCAGGGCTTTTCGGAATCCTTGCCGTTCCAGCGGAAATCCAGCTCCGCCACGCCGTTCCATTCCAGCGGGCCCAGCAAAGCCTGCGCGATCTCCGCAAACGCCTCATCGGGCACGGTCTCGCGCACCACCCCGGCGCCGGTCGTGGCCGGAAACTGGCGCAGATTGCGATAGGCCATATGGGCCTTCAGCTGGCCCTTCTCGAACAAAGCGGTCAGGCAGTAATCCTCACCGTCCACCGCCTTCTGGAGCAGCGCGCCGCCCCTGTAGCGGTCCGAATTCTCCTTCCAGAAGGCCAGCAGCGGGGCTTCGGAGTCGAATTTCTTGATGCCGCGCCCGCCGACCCCGTCGCGCGGCTTGATCAGGGCCGGAAAGCCGACCGTCTTTGCGGCTTCCGCCAGTTCGTCGGCGTCATGGAAATGCACGGTCGGGGGGACGTGGACGCCCATGTCCTGCGCCGTTTCGGCCAGCCGGTCCTTTGGATCGACCTTGTCGATTGCGGCGAAGGGCGGCGCGGCGACGGTGCACAGCCCCTCGAACCGGTCCCGGTGCTCGGCGATGATGCGCGTGTCGCAGAAGATCGGCATCAGCACATAGGGCCGGCCGTCGTCCGGTTTGTACTTGCGGACGCGCTTTTCCATCTCCGCCAGATAGGCTTCCAGATCCTTCTCCGGCGAGGGATGGACGAAATGCTTCTTCACGTTGCGGGAGAAGCTGAGCACGGTGAAATCGATGTCGTCGCAGCCGATCACCTCCACCCCGCGCTCGGCCAGCGAATGGGCCACGGTCAGCGCCATCAGGCTGCGCCCGTAGGTGACGATCACGCGTCCGTTTTCCAGATTGTCGCTCATCGGCTCCGCCGCCCTCGCCCGTCGTCCCGGTCAGCCGCAAGACGCGAATCCCGCCCCGCCGGTTCCCTTGCCACCCTCCCAAAAAGCGCGGGCGTCGGATAGATTGCCGCCAAACGCGGCCGCTCGGACGGCCCGATAACAGCGTAGCGAGGAAACATGTCGGACCCCTGCATCATCTCCGTGGCCATCACCGGCTCGGTTCCCAAGAAAGGCGACAACCCCGCCGTTCCCGTGACCGTGCCTGAACAGGTCGAGTCGACGCACGAGGCGTTCGAGGCCGGCGCCGCGCTGGTTCATGTCCACGTCCGCAACGACGACGGGTCCACCAGCTCCGACCCCGAGAAATTCGCCGCGTTCAAGGAGGGGGTGAACCGGCACTGCCCGGGCATGATCGTGCAATTCTCCACCGGCGGGCGCTCCGGCAAGGGCGCGGAGCGCGGCGGCATGCTGCACCACAAGCCGGACATGGCGTCGCTGTCCACGGGCTCGGTCAATTTCGCCAGCATCATCTATGAGAACTCGCCGGAGCTGATCGACGACCTGGCCGGGCGGATGATGGAGCACGACATCAAGCCGGAGATCGAGGTCTTCGACCTGGCCATGCTCTATAACGCCGCCGCCCTGGTGAAGGCCGGCAAGCTGAAAGCCCCCCTGCACGTCCAGTTCGTGATGGGCATTCCGGGCGCGCAGCCGGCGCTGGAGCATATTCTGGATTTCGAGCTGGGCGAGCTGAAACGGATCCTGCCGGACGCGACCTGGGTCGCCGCCGGGATCGGCCGCCACCAGCTGGAGGTGAACCGCTGGGCGCTGTCGCGCGGCGGCCACTGCCGCACCGGGCTGGAGGACAATATCAAGTTCGACCGCGACCGGCTGGCGGCGTCCAACGCCGAGCTGGTGGCGCGGGTCGCCGATCTGTGCGGCGAATACGGCCGTCACGCGGCGAGCCCGGCGGAGGCGCGGGCGATCCTGGGCCTGCCGCAGGCGGCGCAGGCCGCCGCCTGACGCAAACCCCATCCTGTCACCAAGGGCGCTAGCATTAATGCCTAGCGTCTTCCGGCGGCTGTGCGATATGGTCCGCGAAACGCCGCCGGACGGGACCGGCGGCCTCATAACGACCTGGGGAGGACGTATCGTTATGACTTCACGCCTTTTGGGCTGGACGCTCGCAATCGCGGCCCTTGCCGCCGCGGGAACAGCATCCGCGCACCATTCTTTCGCGCCGTACGAGCCGGACATGCAGATCCGCCTGCACGGCACGGTGACCAAGTTCACCTGGCAGAATCCGCACGTCTATATCGAGCTGGAAGGCGCCGAAGCGGGCAACGAGGCCGCCGAGACCGAAATCTGGCTGATCGAATGCGCCAATCCCGGAATCCTCAACCGGGTCGGCTGGAAGTTCAACATGGTCAAGGAAGGCGACGTGATCGACATCGCGGTCGCCCCGATGCGCAACGGTCAGCCCGCCGCGCTGCTGAAAGCCATCAAGCTTCCCAATGGCGAGATCCACGGCAATGGCGGCCCCGCCGGCCCGGCCACGATCTCGCTGGAAAACTAGGGAGGGACGAGCATGACCCGCACCGCCAAGCGCCGCCTCGTCCTGCTGGCCGCGCCGGCATTGCTGCTGGCCGCCCCGGCCGTGGCGCAGGAAGAGTCCGAATACGGCCCGCGCGATATCGGCGGGACGTGGGAGCGCTATCCGTCCGCCTTTTCCGGTCTGGGCAGCGACAGCGAGGCGCCGGTCGGCCCGCAGCCGGTCCCCGACCCTCCGCTGAAGGCCGAATATTTCCCCGCCTGGAAAGCCGAACAAGAAGAGGCCGAAGCCCTGACCGAGGCCGGCCTGCCGCCGGCCACGAACTACACCCACTGTATCGGCGAAGGCATGCCCGGAATGATGATGGGCATGTTCCCGATGGAGGTGCTGGTCAACGACCGGCCGGACGGGACCGACCAAGTCACCATCATCCAGGAAGCCTATAACCAGGTCCGCCGCATCTATATGGACGAGGCCCCGCCCGAGCCGGAGGACGCCGAGCCCCGCTTCGCCGGCCATTCCGGCGCGCACTGGGAGGGCGACACGCTGGTCGTGGAGACCACGGGCGTGAAGGACTATGTCGGCTACCGCAACGTGCCGCACTCAATGAACATGCGGATCACCGAGCGGATCAGCCTGCTGGACGACCCCGAATACATGCAGAACGAGATCACGGTGACCGACCCGGAATATTTGACCGGGCCGTGGAGCTGGACCTGGATGTACAAGCGCTGGCCCGGCTACAAGATGCAGGAATATGTCTGCGAGGATAATCTGTGGGGCGCGGACGCCGCGTCCGGGGCTGCGACCCTGACCATCGATCTCGAAGACGATTAAACGTCGGAAAGTTTTGGAACTTCCGCCTTTCCCCCGGCTTTTTCAGGCGGGCGGGAAAGGTGGACGGCCGTGAATCTCAGAACACTCGAACGCCGGATCGTTATCGGCACGCGGTACATGACCCTGGCGGCCGTGATCGGCTCGCTGGGCGGGTCGCTGCTGATGTTCTGTCTGGGCCTGATTAATATCGGCGACGCCTTCATGGTGGCGTTCCGGTCCCCGCCGGAGCAGACCGAAGGCGGCCCGGAAATCGTCGAGAGCCTGTCGGTGATCAGCGTGATCGAGGGGCTGGACCGGTTCCTGATCGCGATCGTACTGCTGTACTTCTCCTACGGCGTCTATTCCCTGTTCATCCGGCCCGAGCAGCGGGAGCGGGAGCTGTCTTTGCCCGAATGGCTGCGGGTCAAACAGATCGGCCAGCTGAAACAGGTCGTGGCCGAGGTCATCATCGTCATCCTGTTCGTCCTGTTCCTGCGCGTCGCGCTGCAGGTGTTCCAGGATCCGGACGTCACGCTCAGCTGGCTGCAGATGGGCGGCATCCTGCTGCTGCCGCTCTGCACGCTGCTGCTTGGCCTGTCCCTGCGCCTGGTCCAGCTGCACCCCAAGCCCCAGCGTCCCTCGCTGGAGCAGGCGACCGGCGAGAAAAAGGAAGAGGACGAGCCAGGCGCCCCCTAGGCGCGCCTGGCCCTTGAGCATTGCCTAACAATCGGCGCAAATCTTTACCCCTGCGCAATACCTACGTATGTTAAATTGACTGCAGTCACCGATATCCGGTGATTCCAAGAAGCCAAGGGGGCATCATGGGGCAGCGTACTCCCTTTCCTGCCGTCTATTTTGACGAGATCACCGATGTCAGCATCTGCGAAGATCTGGTCCGGGTCACCGCGATTGCCGGCAAACACACCCTCCACTGCGTCCTGACGCAGAGCGACGCCGAGCAGGCCCACCGCATGCTCGGCGCGGCCTTGAGTCGGACCAAATCCAAAGGGCACATCAGGGCGGCCTGACCCGCGCCCGATTCTCCGCCGCCGCTGTAGGGAAGGCGGCGGAGAACATGGCGGGGCGCGGCGGGCGGCCTATATCCTGCCCATGACCGCGCTCGGCTCCTGGGTACACGCCCATCCTGACGGGATTCATATTCCCGACGGCGATTTCTGGATCGATCCATCGGCCCCGCGCGACCGCGCGCTGGTGACCCATGGCCATGCCGACCACGCCCGCGGCGGGCACGGCGCGGTGCTGGCCACGCCGGAAACCCTCGACATTATGGAATGCCGGTACGGCCCGCAGTCCGGCCAGCCGGTCCGCTATGGCGAGACGCTGCGGCTGGGCGGGGTGGACGTCCGCTTCGTTCCGGCCGGGCACATCCTGGGCTCGGCCCAGATCGTGATGGAGAAGGACGGCGAGCGCGTCGTGGTCTCCGGCGATTACAAAAGGCGGCCGGACCCGACCTGCCCGCCCTTCGAGCCGGTCCCCTGCGACGTGTTCGTGACCGAGGCGACCTTCGCCCTGCCCGTCTTTCGCCACCCGGACGCGGCGGACGAAGCGCGCAAGCTGATCGCGGCGGCGCGCGCCAATCCGGACCGCTGCGTGCTGGCCGGGGCCTATGCGCTGGGCAAGGCGCAGCGCCTGATCCTGGAGCTGCGGTCCGCCGGCTGGGACCGGCCGATCCATATCCATGGCGCGCTGCAGCGGCTGTGCGACCTGTACCGGGCGCACGGGATCGATCTGGGCGACCTCCGCCCCGTCGCGGACGCGAAGAAGGCGGACCTGAAAGGCGAAATCGTGCTGTGCCCGCCGTCGGCCCTGAACGACCGCTGGAGCCGCCGCCTGCCCGACCCGATCACGGCCATGGCGTCGGGCTGGATGCGGGTGCGCCAGCGGGCGCGGCAGCGGAATGTGGAGCTGCCTTTGGTGATCTCCGACCACGCCGACTGGGACGAGCTGACCGCCACGGTGACCGAGCTGGACCCCGAGGAACTCTGGGTCACCCACGGCCGCGACGACGCGCTGGTCCACTGGCGGCGCAGCCAGCAGAAAAAGGCGCGCGCGCTGCATCTGTCGGGGCTGGAGGACGAGGATGACTGAGCCTCGCCCCCCCTCTCCCCGCCCTTCTCTGGGCCGGGACCGGGCCTGATGCGCGCCTTCGCCGAATTGCTGGAGCGGCTGGTCTATACGCGCAGCCGCAACGCCAAGCTGAAACTGATCGGCGACTATCTGCGCTCCGCGCCGGACCCCGACCGGGGCTGGGCGCTGGCCGCGCTGACCGGGGAGCTGAGCCTACCGGGGGTGAAGGCCGGCGTGATCCGCCAGATGGTCACCGAGCGGGTCGACCCGGACCTGTTCGCCATGAGCTATGACTATGTCGGCGACCTGGCCGAGACGGTGGCGCTGATCTGGCCCGCCCCGCCGGACGCCGTGCTGGACGCGAAGCCCGAGGCGTTGAGCCTGGGCGAGACGGTGGAGCGGCTGTCGCGTCTGACCCGGCTGGACGCCCCGGCGGCGCTGTCGGCCATGCTGGATCGGCTGGACGCTTCCGAACGCTACGCCGTGCTGAAACTGGCGACCGGGGGAATGCGCGTCGGCGTGTCCGCCCGGCTGGCCAAGACGGCGTTTGCGCAGGCGGTCGACCTGCCGGTGGAGGATGTCGAAGAGGTCTGGCACGGGATCGACGCCCCCTACCCGGCGCTGTTCGCCTGGGGCGCCGGAGACGGCAAGCGGCCCGACGCGCGCGGCCTGCCGGTCTTCCGCCCCTTCATGCTGGCCCAGCCGCTGGAGGGCGAGGCGGACCTGTCCGACTACGCCGCCGAATGGAAATGGGACGGCGTGCGGGTCCAGCTGGTGCGCGCCGGCGGCCAGACCCGGCTGTACAGCCGCGCCGGCGACGACATCACCGGCAGCTTTCCGGAGGTCGCCGAAGCCTTCCTGCGCGAGGGCGTGGCGGACGGCGAATTGCTGGTGCGCGGCGCCGGCCAGGGCGCGGACGCGCATGGCGGCGCGGCGGCGAGCTTCAACGCGCTGCAGCAGCGGCTGAACCGCAAAACGGTGACGAAGAAGATGCTGGCCGAGCACCCGGCTTTTGTCCGGCTGTACGACCTGCTGATCGACGGCGAGCGGGATGTCCGCACCCGGCCCTGGACGGAGCGGCGGGCGCGGCTGGAGGCGTTCGCCGAGGGGCTGGACCCCGAGCGGTTCGACGTGTCGCGGCTGATCACGGCGAAGGATTTCGACGATTTGGCCCGCCTGCGCGAGGGCGCGCGCGAATCGGCGATCGAGGGCGTGATGCTGAAGCGGCGGGACAGCGAATATGTCGCCGGGCGCAAGGCGGGCCTCTGGTACAAATGGAAACGCGATCCGCTGACCGCCGATTGCGTGCTGATGTACGCCCAGCGGGGCCACGGCAAACGGTCCAGCTTCTATTCCGACTACACGTTCGGGGCGTGGGATTCCGAGGGCGGCCTGCTGCCTGTCGGCAAGGCCTATTTCGGCTTCACGGACGAGGAGCTGGCCTGGCTGGACAAATTCGTGCGCGCCAACACGGTCGGGCGGTTCGGCCCGGTGCGGGAGGTCGAAAAGACGCTGGTTCTGGAGGTCGCCTTCGACTCCATCCACGAATCCACGCGCCACAAATCCGGCCTGTCCATGCGCTTCCCCCGCATCGCCCGGATCCGCACCGACAAGCCGGCGGCCGAGGCCGACCGCGTGGAGACGCTGAAGGCCCTGATCGTCTAACCGCGCGCGGTTTGACGCTGCACGGGGCGCCATTAGTCTTTTCCCGGGGACGCATCAGGCCGGAGCGGCGCGATGGCGAAATGGGACGAAGTGAAATTCCAGACCGAGCGAGCCCGCGCGGCGGCCGGCCTGCCCACCTACGACTCAAACGGCGCCGAGACGATGGGCAGCCAGCAGGGCAGCCAGGCGCGCAACCACGCCGGGTCGAAACCGGCGCCGGCCGCCGCCCCGCCATTCCCGGAAAAGAAACCGCCCAAGCCGCCCGCCGGCCCGAAGAGCGCGCTCAGCCTGCTCGTCGTCGAGCAGGGCAAGCGGTATGAGGAACTGAACACGGCCCTGCGCACGCTGCGCGCCGATCTCGCCGCATACGACCGCTACAGCCGGCTGGACACCCGGCCGCTTGCGCCGGAGGTGGTGGAGAGGATGCAGAGCGCCGCGTTCGGCCTCGACCTGCAGCTCAGGAACGCCGGCGAGGCCCGGGACGCCATCGACGGCTGGCTGGCCGATCCGCAACTGGGCATGGCGCGCGTCAGCGCTTTCGACGCGGACGAATACGCGCGCCGCCGGGCGGAGCTGGAGCGGATGGCGGCGCCGGAAACCCGGCGCAAACTGCTGATCGCGGCGGCTGGCAAGGGTCTGGACATGATGCGGGGCCATGCCGGGGGCCGTCCGGCGCCCCGCGCCTCCGGAAAGCTGGCCTTTCTGCTGCTGGCGCTGGGGGCGCTGGCGGTGCTGGGACTGGTCCTCTATTCCGGCTGAGGTGGCCGTCGGCCGCCAATTCGTCGCAGGCGGTGCGGCGCGCGGACGCGCTAGACTGCCCCCCTCGCTCGAACGTCTTCGGGAGGCCGCAATGATCCGTCTTTTTTCCGCTTCCGCCTTGGCTGGCGCAGCGCTGCTCGGCGCCTGCGCAAGCGCCGACGAGACGCCGGTGACGGAGACGCGCGCCCAGCGCGGCCAGATCATCGCCGCGACCGAATGCGCGACCTGCCATTCCATCGGCCCGTCGGGCGCCAGCCCGCTGGAGGGCGCGCCGCCCCTGCGCACGGTGCTGGCCAGCTACAACACCGCGACGCTGGAAATGGACCTGATGGACGGGATGCGCGTGGGCCATGCGGACATGCCCCGCTTCACCTTCGATCCGCGCACGGTGGACGCGCTGATCGTGTATCTGCAATCGATCCAGCAATAGAAGGCAGGCCGCGCAGACGGCTATGATGGCGGCAAGACCGCCGACGGGAGGGAGTTCATGGTCAAGTTTCCGGATACGCCGACGTTCGCCGGCTATAACGAGCCCATGCGGTTCGAGGCCGACCTCGTGGATCTGGAGGTCGAGGGCGAGGTCCCGGCCGACATGAACGGCGCCTTCTTCCATGTCCGGCCCGACCCGCACTATCCGCCGAAATTCGGCGACGATATCTATTTCGGCGGCGACGGCGCGGTTTCGGCCTTCTATTTCGATCACGGCCGGGTCCATTTCAAACACCGCTATGTGCGGACCGACAAATATGTCGCCGAGGAAAAGGCGGGCGAGGCGCTGTTCGGCGCCTACCGCAATCCGCTGGGCGACGACGAGTCCGTCAAAGGCAAATATCGCGGCACCGCCAACACCAATGTCCTGGTGCATGGCGGCAAGCTGTGGGCGCTGAAGGAAGACAGCCCGCCGGTCCTGATGGACCCCTGGACGCTGGAGACCGAAGGCTACACCGATTTGGACGGCAAGCTGACGGCCCAGACCTTCACCGCCCACCCGAAGATCGACCCGAAGACCGGGCAGATGATCGCCTTCTCCTATGCCGCGAAGGGGCTCTGCACCGCCTCCATCGCCTATATCGAGATCGCCCCGGACGGGACGCTGGAGCGCGAGGTCTATCTGGAGCCGCCCTATTACTCGATGATCCATGATTTCGCGGTGACCGAGGATTATGTCGTCTTCCCGGTCCTGCCGGTGATCGGCAGCTGGCAGCGGCTGGAGGCCGGCCTGCCGCATTTCGGCTATGACCCGAACAAGGAGATGTATCTGGGCGTGATGCCGCGCGGCGGCGACGCCAAGGACGTGCGCTGGTTCAGCGCCCCGGCCTGTTTCAACGCCCACGTGCTGAACGCCTTCAACGAGGGCCAGAATGTCCATATCGACCTGCCGGTCGGCCAGTCGAACGGCATGCCGTTCTTCCCGGACGTCACCGGGGCGCCGTTCAATCCCGAAACCGCCGCGCCGATGATGATCCGCTGGACCGTGGACATGGGCTCCAACAGCGACGGGTTCGAACAGTCCGCCCCGATCGCGCCGATCCCGGGCGAACTGCCGCGGATCGACGACCGCTACGCCATGCACCCCTACCGCCATGGCTGGTACCACACCGCCGATCCGACCAAGCCGGTCGATCTGCCCTCCACGCCTGCCGATATCGGCCTGTTCTTCGTCAACACGCTGGTGCACCAGGACTTCATGACCGGCGCGCCGCAGACTTATTGGGGCGGGCCGGACATCGTGTTCCAGGAAATGCAGTTCGTGCCGAAGTCCAAGGACGCGCCGGAGGGCGAAGGCTGGCTGCTGGCGCTGGCCAATCACGGCAATTCGCGGCGCACCGACCTGCTGATCTTCGATCCGCTGCGGCTGGCGGAGGGTCCGCAGACCACGATCAGCCTGCCCTTCATGCTGCGCTCCGGCGTGCACGGGAACTGGGCGCCGGCCGAAAACATGCCTACAACCTGACTTGCAGTCAGAACTGTTCTACTCGCGTTCGATAAAGCCACTCCCCCGTTCGGGGGATTGGCTCCGGCCGCGGGAAGGATTTCCTAACCGTGTGAAAGATTTGGTCTATCCTTCATTGTGCATGTGCGAGTAGATTGAGTCGGATGGTGGGAAATCGGTTCGGAGACTGGGCGGCGCGGCTGGCTTTCGACGCCGTCATCGCGTTTGCGGCCTATCTGTGCGCCTGCGCGGTCGTGGTGGACCAGCCTTTGTCCTGGTGGCTCGGCAGCGAGCTCGGCCGGGGCATTCTGAGCCTCGGCCTGCTGTATTCGGCCTCCATCGCCGGGGTCTTCATCGCCGGCAAGGTTGAGCGGCGCCAATGGCGCACCGTTTCGGCGCACGATGTCGGCCTGGTCATCCGCATGACCGTGGTCGGCGCGCTGGCCTTCCTGATCTTGGCCTTCCTGACCAGCCGGGCGGCGGTCCTGCCCCGCTCCGTCCTTGTCGTCAGCTGGTTCCTGACCACCGGCGCGATGGCCGCCGCGCGCCTGGTCGTGCGCGCCCGGGCCGAGGGCTGGCTGCTGGACATCGTGGCCCCGTTCCGCAGCCCCAGCCAGATGAGCGCCAAGCCGATGGTCGTTCTGGTCGGCCACAGCGTGCGGGTGCAGCGGGCCCTGTTCGACATCCGCGACACCAACGCCCCCTATCGCCCGATCGGCGTGATCCTGGAGGATTTGCCGTCCAAGAGCGCCATCATCGGCGCCCGGGTCATGGGATCGACGCATGAGCTGGTCGGCATCGTCGAGACGCTGACCCATCGCGACCGGCTGAATTTCTCCCTCGTCTTCGTCGACTCCCCGACCTCCATGGCCGGGGTGGACGAGACGGTGCTGGCCAAGCTGCGCCGGACCGAGGCGCCGATCCTGCGCCTGCCCAAGGTCACCGAACTGACGGAGCAGGACCGCAAGGCGCTGCAGTTCCGCAAGGTGCGGCTGGAAGAGCTGCTGTCGCGCCAGCCGGTGAACCTGAACAGCCCCGAATTCGTGCCCGGCGTGCGCGGCAAGCGCGTGCTGGTCACCGGTGCGGGCGGCAGCATCGGCTCCGAAATCTCCCGCCAGCTGGCGGCGCTCGGCTGCAGCCACCTGACCATGCTGGACATCGCCGAGACCCCGCTGTTCGAGATCGACCGCGAGATCGGCTCCAACTACCCGTCTCTGTCGCGGCGCGCGGCGCTGTGCGACGTGCGCGACGAAAAGGCCGTGGCCGCGGGGATCGAGGAACAGCGGCCGGAGCGGATTTATCACGCCGCCGCGCTGAAACACGTCTCGCTGATGGAGACCCACCCGCGCGACGCCATCCTGACCAATATCGCCGGCACCGCGAACGTGGCGAAGGCCGCGCAGTCGCTTGGCGTCGGCCAGATGGTGCTGCTGTCCACCGACAAGGCGGTGAACCCGTCCAGCGTCATGGGCGCGACCAAGCGGCTGGCCGAGACGCTGGTGCGCGGGCTGAACGCCGACGGCGACACGCATTTCTCCGTCGTGCGCTTCGGCAATGTGCTGAACTCCAACGGCTCGGCCGTGCCGATCTTCCGCCGCCAGATCGAGGCCGGCGGGCCGGTCACCGTGACCCACCCGGAGGTCGAACGCTATTTCATGACCATTCCGGAGGCCGTGCAGCTGGTCCTGCACGCCGCGGACGTGGCCGAGGAGCGCGGCGAGCGCGACCCGGGCGTGTTCGTGCTGGAAATGGGCGCGCCGGTGAAGATCATGGACATGGCCCGGCGGATGATCGACCTGCTGGCGCCGCCGGCCGTCGCGCCGAATATCGAGATCAAGCTGATCGGCCTGCAGCCCGGCGAGAAGCTCTCCGAGGAGCTGGTCGATAGCGACGAAGAGACGATCTATTCCACCGAAGGCGTGCTGGAGGTTCGCGGCCGCCGCGCGGTGAACCTGTCCTATGCCGATGTCGACGCGCTCTGCCGCTTCTGCACCGCGAGCAAGGGCGAGGCCGTGCGCAACCGCCTGTTCGACGAAGTCCAGCGCGTGCGCATGCCGGGCGCGGAATCGCCCCGCCTGCAGGTCGTGCGCGGCGACGCCGCCCCGCGGGCCTAGCCAGACCCGCCGCGCGCGGCCAAATTCCCGCCGCCAGAGCGGGCCGCGCACGGGGCGCGGCGGACGCCGGCGGGGAAACGTCCATGACACTTTCGATGTATCAGGCCTCGGTCCCGGTGTTCCGGGCCTATCTGACCAATCTGTCCGCCATCCTGAAAAAGGCGGAGGCGCATTGCGCCGACAGGAAGATCGACCCGGCGGTGATGCTGCAGCTGCGCCTGGCGCCCGACATGTTTCCGCTGCTCCGCCAGGTCTTCGTCGCCGCCGACGCCGGCCGGCTGTGCCTGTCCCGCCTCGCCGGTCAGGAGCCCGAATCGTGGCCGGACGTCGAGACGACATTCCCCGAGCTGCAGGAGCGCATCGCGCGCACCATCGCCTTCTTCGACGGCGTAACGCCCGAGCAGATCGACGGCAGCGAGGACCGCGAGGTCTCGCTGAAGGCCGGCCCGAACACCTATTCGTTCCGGGGCCAGGACTATCTGCTGACCTTCGCCCTGCCGAACCTGTTCTTCCACGTCACGACCGCCTACGCGATCCTGCGCTCCAACGGCGTGACACTGGGCAAGCTGGACTATCTCGGGGTCAGGTGACCGCAGGATCCGCCTGCGCCTGCGCCGCCGGCTGCGCGTCCCCGGCAGGGACGGGTGCGAACCAGCGGTGCAGCGCCGGCAGGATCAGCAGGGTCAGCGCCGTGGAGGTCACCAGCCCTCCGATCACCACGGTGGCCAGCGGCCGCTGAACCTCCGCCCCCACGCCGCTGGCGAACAGCAGCGGCGCGAGGCCGAGCGCGGTGGTGGTCGCGGTCATCAGGACCGGGCGGGCCCGCCGCCCCGCCGCCTCCACCGCCAGCGTATCCAGCGGCCGGCCCGACCGGGCGAACTCGTCCATGAAGCTGACCAGCACCATGGCGTTGCCGAGCGCCACGCCGAACAGCGCGATGAAACCCACGGTCGCCGGCACCGACAGCGGCAGGCCCGCGATCCACAGCGCCATCGCCCCGCCGGTCAGCGCCAGCGGCACGTTCAACAGGATCAGGCAGGCCGATTTCAGCCGCCCGAAGGCCAGCAGCAGGATCACGAACACCACGCCCAGGGTCACCGGCAGCACGACGGCGAAGCGGGCGTTGGCCTGCTGCTGCAGCTCGAACTGGCCGCCCCAGGCGATGCGGTATCCGGGCGGCAGGGATACGGCGTCCGCCACCGCCTCCTGCGCCTCCGCGACGAAGGAGCCGATGTCCCGCCCGCGCACATTGGCCTGGACGGAGATGAACCGCTCCCCGTCCTCGCGCGTGATCTGGCGCGGGCCGACGACGGTCTGGATATCCGCCACCGCCTCCAGCGGCGCCTGAGCGCCGTCCGGCGCGGTCAGGACCAGGCGGCGCACGGCGTCCACCGAGTCGCGCGCGTCCTCGCGGAAGCGGACCACGACCGGGAACTGGCGCACGCCTTCGAACAGCACGCCGGCCTCCGCCCCGCCGATGGCGGCGCGCAGCGCGTCCAGCGCGTCCTCCACATCCATGCCGTAGCGGCCGATGGCGGCGCGATCCACGCGCGCCACAAGCTGGGGCGCGCCCGTGATCTGGTCCGCCTGCACGTCCGCCGCGCCGCGCACATCGGTCAGCAAGGCCTGAACCTCCGCCGATTTTTCCAGCAGCACGTCGGTGTCCGGCCCGAAAATCTTCACCGCCAGCTCCGCCTTTGTGCCGGTCAGCAATTCGTCGACCGACATGGCGATGGGCTGGCCCACATTGGCGACGACGCCCGGCCAGGATTCCAGCGTCTCGGAAATCTCCGCACGCAGGCGCGCCGGCGTCATGCCCGGCCGCCACCCGCCGCGGGGCTTGGTGGCGACGAAGGATTCCGAGCTGTTGGTCGGGTCGGCATGGGCGCCGACCTCCCCCCGCCCGATGCGGGACACGACGGTCTCGATCTCCGGGAACGTGTCCAGCAGCCGCGCCTCGATGCGCGTCATGGTCTCGCGCGCCTCGGTCAGGGAGATCGACGGCGCCATGGTGACGCGGACCAGGATGTCGCCTTCCTCCAGCGCCGGGGTGAATTCCGACCCCAGACGCGAGGCGGCCAGCCCTCCCAGCGCCAGCATGCCGACGGCCAGCGCCACGGCGGCCAGCCGGTTGCGCACGAAGACCTGCGCCCCGCGCTGGGCCCAGGCGCCGAACCGCCCCGCCCCGCCGTCCGCGCCCCGTCCGGCCCGCATCAGCGCGGCGGACAGCGCCGGCGCGATGAACACCGCGTAGATCAGCGATCCGGTCATGGCGAGCGCCGCGGACGCGGCCAGCGGGCGGAAGGTCTTGCCCTCCCCCCCCTGCAGGGAGAACAGCGGCAGGAAGACGACGATGACGACCGCCACCGCGGCGGCCAGCGGCGCGATCACCTCCGCAGAGGCTTCGGCCACGACCTCCCGCATCGGGCGGCTATTCGATGCGCGCAGAGCGCGGTCGACGTTCTCCGCGATCACGATGGCGCCATCGACCATCATGCCGATGGCGATGGCGACCCCGCCGAGCGACATCAGGTCGGCGGAAATGCCCAGAACTCCCATGCCGATAAAGGCGAACCCGGCGGAAAACGGGATGGAGGCGACGACGACCAGACCCGGCCGCCAGCCGCGCAGAAAGGCGAAGATGACCAGCGCGACCAGCAGCGCGCCCTGCCACAGCGCGGTGGTGACGGTCGAGGCGGCGCGGTTCACCAGCTCCGCCTGATCGTAATAGGGCTCGGCGCGCACGCCGTCCGGCAGGGCGGCGTTGATCGAGTCGAACCGCTCATGCACGCGCGCGATCACGTCCGAGGTATTGGCGCCGTAGAGCTTCAGCACCAGGCCGGCGACGACTTCGCCCTCGCCGTCGGCCGTAGCCAGGCCCTGCCGCACGCCGCCGCCGACCGCCACTTGCGCCACATCGCCGACGCGCACCGGGCGGCCGTCCTCCACCTTCAGCACGGTCTGGCGCAGATCCTCCGCGTCACGGGCGAGGCCGACGCCGCGCACGGTATATTGCTCCGCCCCGACCTCCAGGAATTGCGCGCCTTCGGTCCGGTTGCCGCGCTCCAGCGCCCGCACCACGTCGCCGATCTCCAGCCCGTAGCGCAGCAGCGCGTCCGGCGCGGCGCTGACCTGGTATTCCTTTTCATAGCCGCCCAGCGACAGCACCTCGGTGACGCCCGAAACGGTCTGCAGCTGGTATTTGACGATCCAGTCCTGGATCTCCCGCAGCTCCACCAGGGAGCGGGCGCCCGTCTCGTCGATCAGGCGGAAATACATGACGATGCCGAGCCCGGTGGAGATCGGGCCCATCTGCGGCTCGCCGAACCCCTCGGGGATGGCGGCGCGCGCCTCGGCCAGGCGCTCGGCCACGACCTGACGTGCGAAATAGATATCCGTGCCGTCCTCGAAATAGACGTTCACGACGGACAGGCCGAAATTGGACACCGACCGGATGCGGTCCAGCCGCGGCAGGCCGGCCATCGCGGTCTCCACCGGATAGGTGACGTAGCGTTCGACCTCTTCGGGGGCCAGGCCCTCGGTCTCCGTGAAGACCTGGACGAGAGACGGCGTCACGTCCGGAAAGGCGTTCACCGGCAGGGCGCGGAAGGCGAACAGGCCACCGGCCGAGGCCGCCAGCGCCGCGACGATGGCCAGCAGGCGTCCGCCCGCGACCCGGTGCATCAGGTTTCGCATCGCCGCCTCCTAATGCGCGTGGCCGTCGCCGAAGGACGACTTTTCGAGTTCCGCCTTCAGGGTGAAGGCCCCGGCGGCGACATAGGCCTCCCCGGCTTCGAGGCCGGACAGGATCTCGACATAGCCGTCCGCGGCGCGGCCCGTGGCGACCGGGCGCGGCGCGAAGCCGTCCTCATGCGGGGTGAACACCGCCTGGCGGCCCTCCACCGTCTGCACTGCATCGGCCGGCACGCGCAGGGCGCTCGCCCCCGCGCCCGTCTCGATCCGCGCGGTCAGGAACTGGCCGGGGCGCAGCGCGCCGTCCGGATTGTCCAGCACCGCGCGCGCCGTTCCGGTGCGCGAATCCGGGTCGATCAAAGGCGAGACGAAGCTGACCATCCCGTCCGCCAGCGCCGGGCCGGAATCGCCGGCCAGCGTCACCGGGTCGCCCTCCGACACCCGGGCGAGATCGGCCTCGAACACGGTGATGTCGGCCCAGACTACGCCGGTGTCCGCCACGACGAACAGCGGCTGGCCCACGCCCTCTTCCGGCTCGATCGCCTCGCCCAGCGTCAGGGAGCGGCGCACGACCCGCCCCGCGATGGGCGAGGTCAGGCGGAACAGCGAATGCTCCCCGTCGTCGGCCTGGCGCAGCCGGTCGATGATCTCGTGCCCCAGGCCCAGCGCGTGCAGCTTGGTCTCCGCCGCGGCGCGCGCCGCGATGGCGCGGTCGTAATCGGCGCGGTCCGCCAGATATTCGGACTCCGAGACGGCGTCGGCCTCGAACAATTCCCCGGCGCGGGCGAATTCGGTTCGCGCCAGCGTCTCCACCGCCTGGGCGGACAGAAACTCCGCCTTCAGATCGGCCAGGTCGCGGCTAGAGATGACGGCCAGGATGTCGCCGGGCGAGACATGATCGCCCTCCGACACCGGAATCTCCCGCGCGATGCCGCCGACGGGGGCCGAGATGCGGGCGAGCCGGTCGGGGTCGAACCCGATCTCCGCCGGCAGGCTGATCGCATGGGCCATTGGGCCAGCGGCCGCCTGTTCCACCACGACGCCGGCGGCGCGCAAATCCGCCTCCGGCAGGCGCACGACATCCTCATGGCCTTCTTCATGGCCGGCCTCATGACCGGCATCATGAGCGGCCTCGGCGTGAGCGGCTTCCTCGTTATGGTCTTCGGCGGCGGCCTCCGGCTCGCCGCAGGCGGCGATCAGCAGGCAGGCGGACGCGACGAGCATCGCCCGGCCGCGGCGCGGACGGGCAAGCGGCGCGCAAAATGCGCGCGCAAACAGATTTCGCATAAACGGATTCCTCGTGTCCGGCGGACGGAAGTGCGGGCGCAGGCGCCCGTATGGCCGTCAGACGCGGGGAGGACGGAAAAGCCCGGGCGGCGCGGCCTGCGGCGGCGCGGCGTACAGAGGCGGCCGGACCCGGCCCGCCGGGGCGGACGCGGCCGGCGGCGTGGAAAGCCGCACGCCCATGAAATGGACATGGCAGCCGCCGCAGCTATGGGCGTGATGCTTGTGACCGGCGCCGGAATGGCCCGGCTGGTGGACCCCGGCGTCCGCCGAAACGCTGGCGCAGTCGTCCGGGACCAGCTCGGCCACGGCCTCGCCCGCCAGCGGCGCGGCCAGCAGGCACAGCGACAACGCAAGGCACAGCCATGCCCCCGCCCGCACGCGCCCGAATCGCCGCAACCACGCCATCGCAAACCGGTCCTTCGCCGGAAATCCGGCTACAGACCTAAACTTCGCGGCCCGGACGGGCAAGTTTCAAGGGAAGCCGGCCGGGCCGGCGGAGGATTGGTGGAGCCGAGGGGAATCGAACCCCTGACCTCGACATTGCGAACGTCGCGCTCTCCCAACTGAGCTACGGCCCCATCGCAAGCGTGGGCGGCTATATGGCCGGGCCGCCTTTGTGCGTCAAGCAAGCGCCTCACGGCGGTTTGCGCTTTCGCCCCGGCGCGCTAAAAGCGGCCCAACGCAGAACGGGAGCCGCGGACCGTGGCCGGAATTCTCTACTGGCTCATCAGCACCCTGATCGGGCTCGTCCAGCTGGTCATCATTATCCAGGCGGTCTTGTCCTGGCTGATCGCGTTCGACGTGATCAACCGGTACAACCAGATCGTCCAGTCCTTCTGGAGCTTTTCCAACGCGCTGACCGAGCCGCTGCTGCGGCCGTTCCGCCGGGTGATTCCCCCGATCGGCGGGGTCGACATCACCCCGATCCTGGCCCTGATCGCCCTGCAACTGGTCAAGCTGATCTGCCGGCGGCTGCTGCTCGGCTATTGAGCGACGGCGCGCTGACCGTGACGGCCGAGGGATTCCTGCTGCGCGTCCGTCTGACGCCCGGCGCGGCGTTTGACCGGGTCGACGGGCCGGGCGACGGCTATCTGGCCGCGCGGGTGCGGGCGAAACCGGAAAACGGCAAGGCGAACGCGGCGCTTGAGGCGCTGCTGGCCAAGGCGCTGGGCGCGCCGAAACGCGCGGTGTCCGTGACGCGCGGCGGCAAATCGAGACTCAAAACGGTGGCGGTGACGGCGGGGGCGGAAACGCTGGCCCGGGCGCGCACGCTGCTGGACAACACAACAGGAGGAAATCCATGACCGCGAGCATTATCGACGGCAAGGCCGTGGCGGCGAGCGTCCGCGCCCGCGTGGGCGAGGCGGCGAAGGCCCTGACGGCCGCCCATGGCGCGGCCCCCGCTTTGGCGGTGGTGCTGGTGGGCGAGGATCCGGCCAGCAAGGTCTATGTCCGAAACAAAGTGGAGCAGACCGAGGCCGCCGGCATGCGCAGCCTGGAGCACAAGCTGCCCACCGACACGACCGAGGAAGCGGTCGTGGATCTGGTCGCCCGCCTGAACGCCGATCCGGAGGTGGACGGCATCCTGGTCCAGCTGCCGCTGCCCAAGCATATTTCCAGCGACCGGGTGATCGCCGCGATCCATCCGGACAAGGACGTCGACGGCCTGACCGAGGCCAGCGCCGGACGGCTGGTCCTGGGCCAGCCGGGCCTGCGCCCCTGCACCCCGGCGGGCTGCGTCATCCTGGCGGAAGAGACTCTGGGCGACCTGAGCGGCAAGCATTGCGTCGTGGTCGGCCGCTCCATCCTGGTCGGCAAGCCGGCGGCGCTGCTGTTCCTGGAAAAGAACTGCACGATCACCATCGCCCATTCGCGCACCGCGGACCTGGCGGCGGTGTGCCAGACGGCGGACATCCTGGTCGCCGCCGTCGGCCGCCCCGAAATGCTGACAAGGGAGCATGTGAAGCCCGGCGCCTGCGTGATCGATGTCGGCATCAATCGCGTGCCGGCGCCGGAAAAGGGCGAAGGCAAGACCAAGCTGGTCGGCGATGTCGATTTCGCCTCGGCCAGCGAGGTTGCGGGCAGCATCACACCGGTCCCCGGCGGGGTCGGCCCGATGACCATCGCGGGCCTGCTGCGCAACACGCTGCTGGCGGCCTGCCACCGCCGCGGCTGGGACGTGCCCGAGGGCGTCTGACGCCGTCCGGCAGATTGATTTTTGTCTATGCAAGAGGGGCGCGCCGCAGGGGAACTGCGGCGCGCCCCTTCCCGTTTAAAGACCGTCAAACGAGACGGAGAGATCGCCATGGGCGACATGAAAAAAGCCGCAACGAAGACCAAGGCGGCCGGCGCCAAAAATCAGGCGGCCGGCGCCCTCAAGGAAGGCGCGGCGAAGCTGACCGGCAACAAGTCGGGCGAAGCCGAAGGCAAGGCCCAGAAAGCGGCCGGCAAGGCCCAGACCAAGGCAGGAAAAGCGGTCGACAAGGCCGCCGATAAGGTGCGCGACCGGGTTTGATCCCCTCACCCGTCGCTGAAAAGCACCCGAACGCGCCCTCTCCCCCGGAGGGCGCGTTCTTTTATGACAAGAGATTAATGTTGTGCGCCTAAGTCTCACTCGCACAAGGGGTTTTGGCCCGATATAAGCGCGATGCCGGGCGGGAACGTGATAACCTTATAACCCTCGGCTGTTGGGGCGCTTGTCGTCGAAATTCTGGCTGGGGAGGACTCGCGGTGCGCAGGATCGCGACGGAGGAGGCGTTTTCGATTCCCGAGGTCGCGGCGGAGCTGAACCGCATCTCGAAATCCGGCCAGCAAAGCCTGGACATGCGCCTGGTGCGCGACGTCTATGGCGACAACCCGCCGCGGCAATACACGCTGGACGGCCTGCTGGACTGGGATGAACGCATCCGCGTGATGGACGAATGCGGCGTCGACATGCACGTCCTGTCCCTGACCGCCCCCGGCGTGCAGATGTTCGACGCCCCGACCGCCACCGCCCTCGCCGCCACCGCCAACGACGCGCTGGTGGTGGAAATCGCGAAGAACCCGACCCGGTTCGCGGGTCTGGCCAGTTTCGCGCCGCAGGATCCGGAGGGCGCCGCCAAAGAGATCGAGCGGGCGATCACCCAGCTGAAGCTGCACGGCCTGGTCGTGAACAGCCACACGCACAATGAGTGGTACGACCAGGCGAAATATTTCTCGATCTTCGAGGCCGCCGAGGCGCTGGACGCCGCGATCTATATCCATCCCCGCGCGCCGCGCTGGGACATGGCCGGCGGGTTCGACACGTTCGGCATGGAAAACGCCCTGTGGGGCTATGGCGTGGAGGTCAGCACCCACTGCCTGCGCCTGATCTTCAGCGGCCTGTTCGACCGCTTCCCGAAGCTGAAGATCGTGATCGGCCATATGGGGGAAGGCATCCCCTTCTGGCTCTGGCGCCTCGACTACATGCACAAGAACAGCGCCCTGAAATCCGGCGTGGCGCCGAAGCTGGAGCTGACGCCCAGCGAATATTTCAAGCGCAATTTCTGGATCACCACGTCCGGACAGGAAAACCCGCTGGCGCTCCAGTACTCCATCGACATGCTGGGCGCGGACCGGGTGATGTGGGCGATCGACTATCCCTACCAGCCGACCGCCCCGGCGGTGCAGTTCATGGACGACGCCCCGCTGGACGAAGAGACCAAAGCTCTCGTCTATGGCGAAAACGCCGCCCGGGTCTTCCACCTGGCCTAGGCGTTTCGCGGGGATCGGTGTCCGGACACGAAAACCCTTGTGTCCCGGCCACTTGCGGCTTTGAGTGATGCTGGCGGCGTGTCTGTTTCGGCGGGCGTGAACCGCCGCAGACGGAGCCGATCCGGTGAAGACCGACAAGCCCCAGAAGAAGTCCGAAACGATCGAAGCGCGTGTGCCCTGGCGCCTGAAACAGGCGTTCATGGCGAAGGCGCGCAGCGAAGGCGTTCCGGCCAGCGAAGCGCTGCGCCGGCTGATGGAGGACTATGTGCGGCGGCCAGCGCATCGCACCGCAACCCAAACGCTGGAGTCCGCCATGCACACCGTCCGCAAACATCCCCGCCCCGCCTTCGCCGCCGTCCTGGGGGCGGCGGGAATATCCGCCCTTCTGGCCAGCACGATCCCCGCCGGCGCCGCGCCCGACCTGCGCGCGGCCTTCGACCGCCTGGACGCCGACGGCGACGGCGCAGTCACGCTTGAGGAGATCGGCCGGGACCGCAGCGGCGGCGAGACCCGCGAAATCCGCCTGGAGCGCCGGCCGGAATCGCCCGACTTCACCCCGCCGTCCGCCGGGGAGCAGAATGTCGGGCCGATCTTCCTGCCCATGACGACGCCCGAGGGCGAAGAGCGCACCATGATCCTGTATTCGATGCGCCGGACCGGGCAGGAGCAGACGCAGACGCCGCTGGATTCCGGCCCGCCCCGGCCGCTGCTGGCCGAGTTCATGGCAGGCGATGCGGACGGCGACGGCGCGCTGTCCTTCGCAGAGTTCGAGGCGCGGTGGCTGACCATGCGCACCCGGTCCTTCGACACGCTGGATTCCGACGGCGACGGCGTGATTTCCGAGGCGGAGATGACCGCCAACCCGCTGGGCTCGCCGGACGGCGGCGAACGCGTCGCGGAGGCCCTGAAGCGCGCCGACGCCGATAGCGACGGCGCCGTCACCCGGGCGGAATACGAGGACGCCGTCTGACCATCGCCCCGTGATCGCGGGCAAAGGCCGTGGGCACACGAAACGCATTGTGTGCGCACGGCTTTGCGGTTTTCCTGAGGCTGGCGGCGTGCGCTGTTCGGCGCGCGCCGCGCCGCATGGAGCCGCCACGTGAAACCCGAACGGAACGAGAAAAAGAGCGAGACGATCAAGGTCCGCGTCCCCTGGAGCCTGAAGCGGGATTTCCTCGCCAGGGCCCGCAGGGAGGGCCGTCCCGCCAGCGCCCTGTTCCGGGAATTCATGGCGGACTATGTGCGGCGGCCGGCGCGTCCCAAGGCCAACCTGACAGTGGAGACCGCCATGACCGCCATCCGCAAACATCCCCGCCCCGCCTTCGCCGCCGTGATCGGCGCGGCCGGGGTTTCCGCCCTTCTGACCAGCACCCTCCCCGCCGGGGCCGCGCCCGATCTGCGGCCCTTTTTCGAGACCCTGGACGCCAATGGCGACGGCGCGATCAGCCGGGACGAATACCAGAGCGCCGCAATCGGCGTGAAGTCAGACGCGATGATCCGCCTGAAAGCCGAAGACGCCGGGCCAGACATGTTTCTGGCCTTCGGCAACGTGTCGCTGGCAGCGGTCCATGACGAGACCGTTCATCCCGCGCCGCAGAACGCCGACGGCGTATTCGCCGCCTTCGACTCTGACGGAGACGGCATTATCTCCATGGACGAGGTGGAGACCGCATTGGGCGACGCCGCGGAACGCGCGTTCGCTCTGCTGGACGAGAACGGCGACGGCGCGCTGGCGCTCGGCGAGGGCGACGGTGTCGAAGCGCTGGACAGCAATGGCGACGGCCGGGTGAGCCGGCGCGAGTTTTCCGAAGCGCTGGTGATCAGTCACCGATAGACGGCCGCCGGGACGGGGTCAGTCCCCGTCCCAGCCGGTCGGCGCCATATAGTGCACGCCCTCGGCCACCGTCTCGATCCGGGTGATCTCGCTATTGGTGATGCGCAGGACGGTCGCGGCCAGCGTGGAGTTCGGCGCGCCGCCCTCCCGCACGCCGTCGTCGTTATAGCGCACGATGGCGAAGACCAGGCCGCGCGACGGGTCGACGGCGGCGAAGCGGCGCGGCGAGACCGTGTCCGTATGTTCCGGTTCGAACAGGCCGCAGGACTCCATCGGCGCGCCGTTCACGATGCGGGCGCAGGAGGTCGCCACGGGGCCGAAGGCCTGCGCCTCCAACCCGTCGAAATAGGAGTCCGCGAAGCCGGCCAGATCATCGCGAGACAGGCGCGAGGCCTCCGGGATCGCCGTGGAGGCGCCCAGCAGCGGATTGGCCAGCGCCGCATAGTCCGTCTCCGCATCGCGGGCCTGGGTGTTCACGATCAGCTCGGCCTCCGACGGCCGGCCCCATTCGACCTTCAGCCGCGCGGCCATCAGGGCCGGCGTGCCGTCGAACGTCCAGGTCGTGACGATCCCGACCTCGCCCGTCTCCGCGTCCGGCACGATGTATTGATAGGAATCCGAAACGCCGTTCTCCAGCGCCCAGACCGCCTCGCTGAACGGCAGCTCGATCCCGTTCAGGGTCCAGCGGGCATAGGCGTTCCAGTCCAGCAGCGAGGCGTCGTGCGCCGCCACGGCGTCCAGGAAATCCTGGGCCGTTTCGACCAGGCAGTCCCGGTCGCATTCGGACGGCGCGGCGACGGCGGCCGGGGCGAGCGCAGCGGCGCACAGCGCCCCGGCGGCGGCTTTCAGAAGCGCGGTCATTTGCCGATCCCCCCGGCGTCGACGATGCCATAATGATCGCGGTCGAAATTGTCCCAGCCGCCGGACTGGTGGTACTGGGCCTCCACCATCCAGGCCTCGATATGGGTGATCAGGCCGCGTTCGATCTTGAACGACTCGCCCATCTGCCAGGTCCAGAGCGCATTGCCGGTCGGCCGCTTCGAGCCGTCGGCCAGCGTGATCTCCTTCGACTTGCCGTCATGGTCGAAAAACACCCAGGCGAAGACCGCGCCGCGCTCGATATCCACGACCGGGAAGCGGCGGCCGTGCAGCTCGGTGTCGATGGCGAAATAGCCGGTCTCGAACTGCTCGCGGCAGCCGAGCGCGCCGATATTCAGCTCCGCATAGGTCGGCGCGTCGTCCAGCGAACCCTCGAAGCTCGTACCCTGGGCGTTGGACGTGTAGTTGGAGTTTTCCAGCCGGTTGCAGTCGTCGCTGAAGGCGTAGATTCCGCGCCCGTCCTGGTTCTCCAGCGCGCTGAAATAGGAATTCGCCGCGCGCACCAGCTGCTCGCGCGTCAGGCGCTCGCTCTCCGGCACGGGCTCTGTCCAGAGCGGCAGCGGGAAGCCGCCCTCCTCCATCCGGGTGACCTGGCCGGCGTTGCGGATCACCAGCGTCTCGATCTCGCTGACCGCGCCGCCGGGCTCGCGCTTCATGCGCAGCTCCAGCATCGCCGGCTGGCCGTTCTCCCGCACCGACATATAGGCGCCGACCTGGCCCATTTGCGGGTCGGCGAAGATATGGCGATAGGTCCCGATCCCGCTCGCCGTCTTCCAGAGGCCATGGCCGAGCGGCAGCTCCACGCCCTGCTCGGTGAAACGGACATCGCCGGTGACCGTCAGGCGGGACGGGTCGTTCGCCGCCAACGCCTCCAGATAGTCGTCGACCAGCGCCTCCAGACAGTCGCGGCCGCATTCGGCGGCGAGCGCGTCGGAGGGCTGTTGCGTCTGGGCGTGCGCGGCGCCCGCATACGCGGCCAGCGCGGCGCAGGCCGCCAGCGTCAGGCGAAGCGGCATCGATGTCCTCCCGGTCCCGCGCGGCTCTGACGGCCGCGCTTTCGCCCATGCTAGCGGCGCGGGAGGGGAGCGGCCAGAAATTCCGGCCGCCCGAAATGAGCGGGCTACAATGACCGGACCGGTCAGTGCAGGTCGAAATTCACCGGGATGACATAGGTGAACTGGGCGCCCCGCATCTCCTCGGGCGGGCGCGGCACCGGCGAGGCGCGGTCGAACATGGCCAGCGCCTCCGCGTCCAGATCGGGATGGCCGCTGCCCTCCACCACTTCGCGCAGGCGCACGGCGCCGCCGCGGTCCACGGTGAAACGCACGCGCACCGTGCCTTCCTCCCGGTTGAAGCGGGCCTCGCGCGGATAGCGCTGGTGGCGCTTCACATGCGCGACCACGCGCGCCTCCCAGCTGATCTCGCCCTGGGTCTTGGCCGGGGGCGCGGGTGGCGCCGGCGGCGCGGGAGCGACCGTCGCCTGACGCGGCGGCGGCGGAGGCGTGGGCCGGGGCGGCGGCGGCGGGGCCGGCTGGGTCACCGGCTCGGGAATGGGCTCGGGCTCCGGGATCGGTTCCGGCTCGGGCTCCGGTTCGGGTTCAGGTTCCGGCTCCGGTTCGGGCTCGGGCTCAGGTTCCGGCTCGGGCTCCGGCTCCGGTTCGGGCTCAGGCTCGGGCGTCGGCGGCGGCGGCAGCAGCGCGATCTGCATTGGCGAGGTCGCGTCCTGCGCCTTGAAGGGCTGGGACACCAGCAGCGCGGCGGCCGCCCCCGCGTGCATCAAGATTGCGACGCAGAAGCAGATCGACCACACACGCCGGGCCGGATCGGTGAACTGCCGCAGCATCAGGGTGCCACGTCCTCCAGCCCCACCAGACCAACCTGGCTGTAGCCCTCGGCCCGCAAGGCGTTCATCACGCCCATCAGCTCGCCATAGGCCACCGCGCGGTCGCCGCGGATATAGACGCGCGTCTCGGTGTCGCCGCCGGTCTCGGCGGCCAGCGCCTCGCCCAGCCCCTCCATCGTCACGTCGGTCTCGCCGAGCGCGAGCGTAGAGTCGGCGCGGATGGACAGATAGATCGGCTTGTCCGGGCGCGGGTCGGCCGGCGCATTGGAGTCCGGCAGGTCGACGGGGACCGACACGGTGGCCAGCGGCGCGGCGACCATGAAAATGATGAGCAGCACCAGCATCACGTCCAGCATGGGCGTGACGTTGATGTCGTGGCTTTCTTCAAGCTCGTCGCTGTCGCCGCTGAGCTTGATGCCCATTACCGCGCTCCGTCCGAATCCAGTTCACGCGACAGCAGGCGCAGCAGCGCGGCGGACAAATCCATCAGGTTCGCGCGCCAGCCGCCGACCGCCCGGCTGAAATGATTATAGATCACCGTAGCCGGGATCGCCGCAACCAGACCCAGCGCGGTCGCCAGCAGCGCCTCCGCGATGCCCGGCGCGACGACGGCGAGGTTCGTCGTCTGCGATTCCGAGATGCCGATAAAGGCGTTCATGATCCCCCAGACCGTGCCGAACAGGCCGACGAAGGGCGCGGTGTTGGAGATCGTGGCCAGGATGCCGACCCCGGCCGTCATGCGCCGGTTGGCCCCGGCCTGGATCCGCTCCAGGCGGGAGACCGCGCGCTCCTTCACCCCTTCCTTGTCGGCCGCGCCGGTGGAGCGGGAGATCGCGCGCTCCTCCGCCACCGCCTGGGCCAGGGCGCCCGGGGCACCGGCCTCGCCGACGCGGGTCGCGGCGTCCTGAACGGAGCTGGCGGAATTCACGTCGTCGATGGCGTCGCGCAGGCGGCGCTGGGCGGAGCGCAGCTCCGCGCTCTTGGCCAGATAGATCGTCCAGGTGACCACCGACGCGACGAGCAGGCCGATAATGACCAGCTTCACCACGATGTCCGCGCCCATGAACATGCCCCAGGGCGTCAGGTCGGGCAGAATCGGCGCCTCCAGCGCGGGCGCGGGAATTGGCGCGGCGGCGGGCGCCTCGGGCGCAAGGGGGGCTGCGGCGGTGAGAAGGATCATGGTTCGGCTAAGTCCTCGCGCCGGCTCAGGCGTCCGCCCAGCGGCGTAGCAGATTGTGATAATGGGCCGTCAGTTCGACCAGACGGTCCTCGGCCGCGCCATCGTCGCGCAGTTTCTGGATGGTCGTGTCGAGATTGTACAGCATCGTGCGCTGGCCATCGTCCCGGACCATGGACTGGATCCAGAAGAAGGAGGCGATGCGCGCCCCGCGCGTGACAGGGGTGACGCGGTGCAGGCTGGTGGAGGGATAGAGCACCATGCTGCCCGCCGGCAGCTTCACGGTGTGCTCGCCATAGGTGTCCTCCACCACCAGCTCCCCGCCGTCATATTCGTCGGGGGCGCTGAAGAAGAGCGTGGCGGACAGGTCGGTGCGGATGCGCCCCCCGCCGCCCGGAATCTGGCGGATGGCGTTGTCGACATGGGCGCCGAACTCCTGCCCGCCTTCATAGCGGTTGAACAGCGGCGGGAAGACCCGCGCCGGCAGCGCGCCGGAAATGAAATGCGGGCAGCGGCCAAGCGCGTCCAGAACCGCCTCGCCCAGCTTGCGGTGCGCCTCCGACCCCTCGGGCAGCTGCATGTTGCGTTTCACCATGCCCGACTGGGCGCCGGCGGTGACCCCTCCATCGACCCATTCGGCGGCGTCCAGCACCTGGCGGCAGCGCGCCACCTGGTCGGCGGTCAGGACGTCGGGAATGCTGAGCAGCACGGAACGAACCTCTCGAGCCTTTTACGCACCCTGGAAACGGGCGCGTCCCCGGCCCTTCCGGACCGGGGACGCCAACCCCGTAACGCGGCTGTCCGGTCCTAGAACTCGAACAGGCCGCTGAGCAGGATCTGACGGCCCTGCCCGACCGTGGCCATGTGCGTCGTATAGACCCGGTCGTAATAGAACTCATCCAGCAGGTTGTTAACATTCAGCTGGAGTCCGAACCGGTCGGTGACCTGGTATTCGGCGAAGGCGTCGACCACCCAATAGTCCTCCACATAGGTGGAGTTCGCGGTGTTGCCGAAGCGCTCGTCCTGGTAGCGGGCGCCGCCGCCCAGCGCGAAGTCCGGCGTGACCTGATAGGTGGTCCACAGCGTGAAGCTGTGCTCCGGCGTGTTGGGCATGCGGTTGCCCTCGTCCGTGCCGATCGGACCGTCGTCGATGATCTCACTGTCCAGATAGGAATAGCCGGCGAAGATGCTCCAGCGGTCGGTGATCTGGCCGCTGGCCGACAGTTCGATGCCGTCGACGCGGGATTCCCCGATCGCCTGCTGCGGCGCGCCGCGGCCAGCGGCGACGGCGACGTGGCCGTCCTGCTGCTCGTTGCGGAACACCGCCACGGTGGCCAGAAGGCGGTCGTCGAACAGGCCCCATTTGGCCCCGACTTCGTAGGTGTAGTTCTTCTCCGGCTTCAGGTCCTCGTTGCTGGCGCCGAGATTCTGGCCGCCGGCGCCGGCGGTCACGCCCGACGGGCTGGAGGACGAGCTGGCCGAGGCATAGAGCGAGGCGCTGTCGGTCGGGTTGAACACCAGACCGGCCTGGTAGGAGAAGAAATCGGATTCGTTCGACAGGCCGGACGACGTCTCGGTGCTGTAGTCGTCCCAGCGGACGCCCAGATTGACCGACCAGCGCGGGCTGAAATCGATCGTGTCGAACAGATAGACCGCCGCGGTGTCGACCTCGGTCGTGGTCGCGCTGCCGCGCAGCGGCGTGACGCCCGACCAGGGATCGTTCGGGGACGGGCTGTACAGGTCCGTACAGTTATAGCCGCTGGGCTCGCCCGCGCCGTACAGGTCGCAATCGCCGCGGCCGATCGTGGTGCCGTCGGCGGCCGTGGTGGTGTCGACGCTATAGGCGTCGGCCACGGTTTCCTCGTCCGAGAATTCGAAGCCGGTCGAGATATTGTGGACCAGGCGGCCGGTATTGAACGTGCCGGCGAGGTCGGTCTGGTTCACGAAGGTCTCGTTTTCCTCGTACCGGCTCTTCACGTTCCGCGCGACAAGGCCGTTCTGGACGTTGCCCTGGCTGTCGTCCGGATTGGTCGCGATATAGTCGTTCAGCGTCTCGGCGTAGCGCGTGATGTTGCGCAGGCGGAAGCCGTTTTCGAACTCGTGCGAGACCTCGAACGTGCCGGAGTCGACTTCGTTGATCTGGTGGTCACGGTTCACCAGGCCGTAGAAATTCTCCTGCTCCAGACCCGGCTGCGGCCCGCGCTGCGCCTGGCCGGTATTGGGCTCGAGCGGATGGCCGTAATCGGCCAGGCCGTCGCTTTCGAAGTGGTAATAGCTGGCCGTGACCTGGGTCGGACGGTTCAGGCCGAACGTGATGGACGGCGCGAAGCCCCAGCGGTCGTCGAAGACTTCGTCGCGGCCCGGCACGTCGGCCTCCTGGAACATCATCACTGCGCGCACGCCGATCGTCTCGGACAGCATCTGGTTGGCGTCCAGCACGGAGCGGACATAGGACGGATCGCCGACCCGGCCGGTCAGATTGACGAAGTCCTCGGCGCGGGGCGCCTTGGTGCCCAGGTCGATCGTGCCCCCGGCGCCGCCGCGGCCGCCATAGGCGCCGCCGGCGCCCTTGGCCACCGTGATGCTTTCCAGATTGAACGTGTCGCGGTTCTGGGAGCCGGTGTCGCGCAGGCCGTCGACCAGAAGGCCGGACGTGGATTCATAGCCGCGCAGGAACGGACGGTCGGCGAAGGGCTGGCCGCCTTCGCCCATCGCCATCGTGATGCCGGGCACGGTGCGCAGCGCCTCGGTCAGCGACGCGGCGGCGGTGTCCTGCAGCACCTCTTCGGTGATGACGGTGACGCTCTTGGGCGTTTCCTGGATCGATTTCGGGAATTTCGGGCTGTCCAGCTCCTCTGCGCGATAGGTCTCGGCCTCGCCGATCACGTCGATCGGGGCCAGTTCGGTTTGCGCGTGGGCCGGCGCGGCGGCGGCGGCCGTCAGGGCGGCGGCGGATGCGGCGGTCAGCAGCGTGGCGCGGCGCGCGTGATCGCGCGTCCAGCCCTGCGACGAAGAAATTCCGAAAGACGTCATGGTGATGGGTTCCCCCGCTCTTATTAAGAACGCGAATGCGGCGCACTCGCATTGCTGGTCGTCAAAACGGCCGCATGGACGTCCCCCGCGCGGCTCGAGGCGGACTGTTAATGCGAATAATTCGCAAGAACAAGCGGTGAGCCGACGAAAATCCCAGCTGTGGATAATCGGCCACAGATGGGCGGCCACAGGTGGGCGGCCACGGGCGGGCGCGGCGCCGAAGCGCCGCCCCGCATCTGGCTGGATGGACGGGCTGGAGCCTAGTCGCCGGAATATTCGCGGAAGTCGGGCTCCCGGCATGGCTCGGTGCTGAACTCGGCCGCGGAGGGGCGGATGGCGTCGGCGCCGGTATAGACGCCCGTCCAGTATTCCGGATCGGTCGCCTCGTACTCCCGGCGCAGATAGCCGCCCTCCTCGTCCAGGCTGAACCGTTCCACGACGTGCAGCTGGCCGCCGTGATGGACCGGCGGATACAGGATGCCCGGCTCGAACCCGACCGTGTCGACGACCAGAACGTCGCCCTCCCAATGACCGATGGAATGGCCGGCACGGCTGGGCGCCAGATCGTCCGGATGGGAGTCCTGATCCAGATGGATCTCGCGCACCATGCCGTGGTCGCCATAGGCCAGCGTGATCAGATCCTCGCTCTGGCCGACGCGGTGGATCGGCTGGTCGAACGTCCAGTCGAAGACGATGGAGGTGACGTCGCAGCGCAGGCGCGGGTTCATCGCCGGCGACTGGTCGTCATAGGCGTCGGCGGCGGCCTGGCCCTTCTCCGTCAGCTCCACCCGCACCGTGTCGGGGGCAAAGGAGGTCAGGGATTCGTCGGCGCCCCGGCTGCCCGGGAAGGGATTCATGCCGGGCGGCAGCTGGCCGTCCAGCTCCTGCGCGATGGTGACCGGGACCAGCGCGCCGACCAGGCCGCGCGAATCGGTCATCACCGATTGCTCCAGCGCCCAGTCGCCCTCGAAATTCGGGCGCCCGTCGGGGCGGCGCCATTCGCGCGCCACGTCGTGCTGTTCCTCGGGCGGGGTGATCTGGCCGTAACGGTCGATGGTCGATCCGTCGGCGAAGGTCACCGAGCCGACATAGCAGCCGAGCGCATTCCGCCGATCGGGCGCGCCGTCCATGACGATGGCGTCGCCGACCGTGAACATCTCCCGCGACCAGCCGGAGCGGCGCAGGACCGAAGCCGCGCGCATTTCGCAGTGATAGGTCGCCGTCTCACCGTCCGGCCCGGGCGCCTCGATATGCAGCCAGGAGTGCGGATTGACGAAATCCAGCCCGACCAGCACCCCCTCCACCCGCATGTCGGCGTTCAGGTCGTAGGTCCCGAAGCCGTGATGGGCGAAGGCCGGCACGGCGCCGGCGAATGCCGTGGCCAGAGCGGCAGGCGCGGCGAGCGCCGCAGTTTTGAGCGTACGCTTCATGGTTCCCTCCCCAGGGTTTTCGCCAGCATAGCGCGAGCCCGCGCGGGCGCGAAGTGCGCGCGGCACGGGGCGTATTTTCCGTGCGCCGCGGCGGCGAGACGCTAGGCTTGGCGGGGCAGGCAGCGCTGAAAGGACCGACAGCGATGAGCATGGCGTCCGGCGGCGATCCCGAGGCCGAGCTCCAGGCCGCCGCCGCGCGGTTCCAGGCCGGCGACGCGGCGGGCGCGCGGACGCGCTTCCGCGCCCTGGCGGAGACCGGCGCCACCGGCACGCGGGCCTGGCTGGGCCTCGCCGCCGCCTGCCGCGCCCTGTCCGACGAGGCGGGGGAGCTGGAGGCGCTGGACCGGACGCTGGCGATCGAGCCGCGCCAGCTGCGCGCCCTGCTGATGAAGGGCGACTGGATGGACCGCGCCGGGCGGACGCGGCAGGCGGCGTCCTTCTATCTGGTGGCGAACAATCTGGTCCCCGATCCGGCGCGCGTACCGCCGGACCTGCAGGAGATGCTGCGCCGCGGCGCGGCGCGCTGCGCCGACTACGCCGCCCGGTACAAGACCTATATCCGCGAGCGCCTGTCGGGGGACGCGGCCAGCGCGGACGAGCCGCGCTTCGCCCTGGCCATGGACATCCTGTTCGGCCAGGCCCGCATCTATTCGCAGGAGCCGCGCCGCTTCTATTTCCCGGAACTGCCCCAGATCGCCTTCTATGAGCGGGAGATGTTCGGCGACTGGCTGCGCACGCTGGAGGCGGCGACCGATGAGATCCGCGAGGAGGCCGAGGCCCTGCTCGCCGACCCGGCCAGTTTCTCCCCCTATCTGGAGGCGACGGCCGGTCAGGCCGTGGCGGACGACCACGGCATGCTGGGCAACCGGGACTGGAGCTCCTGCCACCTGATCCGTAATGGCGAGACCGTCGCGGCGAACGCCGGGCGATGCCCGCGCACGCTGGCCGCGCTCGCGGATGCGCCGCTGGACCGCATCGCGGGACAGACGCCGTCGGTGCTGTTCTCCCTGCTGCGGCCGGGCGCGCATATCCCGCCGCATAACGGCTTTCTGAATACGCGCCTGATCTGCCACCTGCCGCTGATCACGCCGCCGGACTGCGCCCTGCGCGTCGGCGCGTTCACGCGGGAATGGGTCCAGGGCCGGACCCTGATCTTCGACGACACGATCGAGCACGAGGCCTGGAATCGCAGCGACCAGATGCGCGTGGTCCTGCTGTTCGATATCTGGCGGCCCGAACTGACAGCGACCGAGCGCACGCTGGTCACCGCCCTACTGGAAAGCATCGAGGCCTATGACGAGGACCGCGCCTGAAATCCTGCGCCGGGCGCGACAAAGGGCTGCGCCGCGCGCCGCCGGTTGCTATGCCTTCGCCGGGGGCCTGTAGCTCAACTGGTTAGAGCCGACCGCTCATAACGGTCTGGTTGCAGGTTCGAGTCCTGCCGGGCCCACCATTTCCACCCACCATTTCCATAAGTCTCCCGCCCGCCTACCCTGCCTCTCAATGCGGGAAAAATCTCGCGCGTTGGGGAGGTCTGGTTCCATGCGATTCAATAATCGCCTGTTCCATCTTTCATTGCTTGCGTCAGCCTGCTTCGCCATTGGCGGCGTCGCCGCCGCCCAGGCTCAGGAGCACGCCGATCATGACAGGACCGCCGTAGCGCCGGCCGACGGCCCTTCAGCGGTCGAATCCGGGCTGTGGTCCGACCCGGCGACCTGGGGCGGGACGGTTCCCGCGGCGGGCGACATCGTCAGCATCGCGGCGGGCATGGACGTCGTGCTCGACGCCGACACGCCGGCGCTGCACGGGATCACTCTCGACGGGTCGCTCAGCTTCTCCGATGACGCGGATGTCGAGCTCACTACCGAATGGGTGCTGCTGCGCGGGACGCTTGCCGCCGGCAGCGAGGCCGAGCCGCATACGGCCAATGCGACGATCATCCTGACCGACACTGTCCCCGGCGAGAACATCAACGGCATGGGCGACCGCGGGATCCTGCTGGCGGGCGGCACGCTGAGCCTGCACGGCGACCGGGAGAATTCCTGGACCAAGCTGGCCCGGACCGCCGAGGCGGGCGCCACCGGCATCGAGGTTCTCGACGCCAGCGGCTGGCGCGTGGGCGACGAAATCGTCCTGGCGTCCACCGACTACAACCCGCGCCAGGCCGAGACGCGCACCATCGCGGCGATCGACGGGAATGCGGTCTCGTTCGACGGGCCGCTCGAGTACATGCATTTCGGCCAGATCACCTATGACGTCGACGAGCGCGGCGAGGTCGGCCTGCTGACGCGCAACATCAAGGTTCAGGCGTCCGCCGACGCCGAGGAGTCCTGGTTCGGCGGCCACATCATGGCGATGGACGGCTCCACGATGACGGTCTCCGGCGTCGAGCTGACCCGCATGGGCCAGCATCTGGAACTCGCGCGCTACCCGATCCACTGGCACATCAATGGCGACGTGGCCGGCCAGTACATCAGGAACTCGGCGATCCACGACACCTATAACCGCTGCGTGACCGTGCACGGCACGGACAATCTGCGCGTCGAGAACAACGTCACCTACAACACGGTCGGCCATTGCTTTTTCCTGGAAGACGGCATCGAGACCGGCAACGCGTTCGTCGGGAACCTGGCCATTCAGACCAAGTGTCACCCGACCCGGGACTGTGTGCCCGTGAACCTCGCCGCAAACGGCGAGATCGACGCCGAAAACCGTCGCGCCCTCCGGGAAATCAGTTTTTCCGGCGAGCACACTTTGCTGCCTTCGGACAATACGGTGGCGTCCTACTGGATCACGAACCCGGACAATGTCTTCATCGACAATGTCGCGGCAGGTTCCGACGAGACCGGTTTCTGGTTTTCCTTGCCGGAGCACCCGCAGGGCGCGTTCGCGGGCACCGAGGTCGCGGCGAACATCTGGCCGCGCCGGACGCCGATCCGCGCATTCAGAGGCAACGTGGCCCATTCCAATTTCGACGGGTTCATGTTCGACCGGAACATCAATGAAGACAACACTTTCGACCTGTCCTTCAGCGGGTTCACGCCGCTGGAAGATCCTGCCGACCCCTATAGCGAGATGGTGGAAACGCACTTCGAGGATTTGACCAGCTACAAGAACCGCAATGGCGGGATTTGGGGCCGGGGCGAGCTCCACGTCTTCAGCAACGCAAAACTCGCCGACAACGCCATCGGCATGACGCATTCAACCGCCACGTTCGGCAGCGAACGGTTTACCTCGCGGCTGATCGACTCGCTGGTCGTCGGCGAAACCGGCAACACAGGCAATCCCGCAACGCCTGAGGAAGTCGCCTATGGGCGCAGCCTCCCGAAGCCGCCAATCCCGGATTTCCCGATCCGCGGCTACGAATTCTATGACTACCGTCATGAAGTGGTGAACACGACATTCGTGAATTATCAGGACAACGACCGGCGAAAGACCGGCGCGCTTTCCTGGCTGCTGTTCACGGGCGCGGGGGTCACGACCGAAAGCACGGTCGAGGGCGCCCAATTCGTCAACGCCAAGCCCGTCTATTTTCCGAACATCGATCCCCGGTTCGATAACGACAACAGGGGGGGCAGCGCCTACCGGACAGCCGCGATCCACGATCTCGACGGCTCGGTGGGCGGCATGGGCGACGCCTACATCCTGATCCATGACGGCGAAAACGACAGCGTCGCCACGGATGAAGCAGCCTGTGAAATTCAGCCCAACTGGAACGCCTCCGTGTGCACGGGCGATGTCGGGCGCCTGTCTCTCGCGGCGGGTCAGTCCGCAGGCCTGACCCCCGCCCCCGGGGGACTGAGAGGAGGATTCGGATTCGGATATGTCCGCCCGACTTTTCCGCCTCCCGGGGCCGCCCGGCCGGCGCCGCCCGCTCCGCCGGCGCCCGTCGCGCTTGTTCGCGATGGCAAGGAATTTCACATCACGGCCAACCAGAGCACTGTGCGCGCCGGCGCCGAAATCCAGGTGAAAACCGAAAGACCGGAAGTCTCCCTCGGCATGAGTGAAATGGACCAGGGCTCATGGGTCATCTTTGACCTGCCGGGTTTCACCAGCGCGGCGTCCGGGACGCCGCAGGACAGCCTGGACGCATTACGCGGCGCGAGCGAGACGTCCTATTTCAGAGACGAGAGCGGCCTCTGGGTCAAACTGGTCGTCGCCCGGGCGCCCGTCCAGCCGGTTCGTCCAACCGATATGCAAGCCAGCATAACGGTCAGCAGATAGGCGGCGTTTTTACGAACCGGCTAGCCTTTGGCGGGAGGCCGGGGTCAAGCCGCCGGATACCGAGACCCGTTCCCGGTCCTAGAAATTTCTCCCGCATTTCGGCGTCGTGCATGCCGTCACTTCGTGGATATAGCGGTTCATGCCGCCCTCGACCCGGAACGTCTGGCTGGCCGGCGTTCCCGGGTGATAGGGGCCCAGCCCGGCGTCAATCCAGGAAAAATTGTGGAAGATGCTGACGGCGCCGATGGTCTCGTCGATGACGTAGCGGCGGCTGCCGGTTTTGATCGGCTGGGGGAACGCTCCCATCGTGCAGGTCTGGCCCTCCGGGTCCCTGGCGGCCGTGGACACGCGGCCCTCGAGCCGGGAGCACGGCGTGCCGTGCGGCACCGGCAGATCCGGGTCGCCCCAATTATTGATGTACGCCTCGGCCGCCGCCTGGAGGACCCCGCGCCTGTCGCGCTGATCCTCGGGGATTTCGCCCCAGTTCTCGTCCCGCGTGACCTCAAGGTGCACGTCCGCGCCGAACACCCAGTCGCCCTCATCCGTGACGACGGACTCCATCGTGGTCACCTCGCCCTCCTCGGTCGCCTCCATGCGCGTGTGGATCACGTACGGGTGGGGGTGCGTGGCCGCCACCAACTCGGTAAAGGCGGCGCATTGCGTCGTGTCATGGAAGCTGCGGGTGAAATCCACCGTCAGGGCTTCGGCCAGAACGCCCTCGGCAATGTCCAGCGGCGCGTCATTCTCCCCATAATATGCGCCATCCGCGAGGGGCAGCATGCCGGGCTGGCCGGCCGATTGCGCGGCGACATAGGCGTCGGTCAGGCCCTGAAGCATCTCGCGGCTGCATTCCGCCCAGGCGTTTGCCGGGAGGGCCGCGCCGGCGAGGACGATCGGGCAGAGCGTGATTGCGGCCCGAACGGGCTTTGACGGGCGATTGGCCCGTTGGTTCTTGGTTTTCATTGTGGCGTGCCTCCCTGGATTCTTAGCGCCTATCGTATGCAGAATTCCGGCCCGTGTCCGCAGCCTCCTGTCGATTGCTTCGGCCCGCCGAGCCATTCTTCAAAGCGGCTATCCCTGCCGCCGGGTGACAAGAATTTATGTTGACCCGTCCGGGCGCCCTCGCCTGACTGGGCGAAACGCGGGATAATCCCGCCAATTCGTCCCGCTTGAATGCGGAAACCAAAAAAATGCGGGAATTCAAATTCCCGAATACTGGGAGGGTCTAGGTCCATGTGGGCAACCAATCGCGCGCGTCTTCTTTCGACGCTTGCTCCAATCTGTTTCGCCATCGGCGGCGCTGCCGGCGCGCAAGCGCAGGATCACGACGGTCACAGCATGGCCGGCGCGCCGGCGGACGGTCCGGCGGCGGTCCAGGACGGCCTGTGGTCCGATTCCGCGACCTGGTCCGGCGGCGCGGTCCCGGCCGAGGGCGACGCGGTCACCATCGGCGAGGGCATGGACGTGGTCCTCGACGTCGACACGCCGGCTCTGCACGGGCTGAACGTGGACGGCACGCTCAGCTTTTCCGACGCGAACGATGTCGAACTGACCACCGAATGGGTCCTGCTGCGCGGGGCGCTGCAGGCCGGCAGCGAGGCCGCCCCCCATACGCGCAACGCCACGATCACGCTGACCGATGCGGTGCCTGACGAGAACATCAACGGCATGGGCGACCGGGGGATTCTGGTCGTGGGCGGAACGCTGAGCCTGCACGGGGACCGGGAAAATTCCTGGACCAAGCTGGCGGAAACCGCCGAGGCGGGCAGCACCAGCATTGCGGTTCTGGACGCCAGCGGCTGGCGCGTGGGCGACGAAATCGTCCTGGCCTCCACCGATTTCAATCCGCGGCAGGCCGAGACGCGCCGCATCGCGGGCGTCAGCGGCAATACGCTGACCCTGGATGCGCCGCTCGAATACATGCATTTCGGCCAGGTCACCTATGACGTCGATGAACGCGGCGAGGTCGGCCTGCTGACGCGCAACATCAAGGTTCAGGCGTCGCCCGACGCCGAAGAGACCTATTTCGGCGGGCACATCATGGCGATGGACGGGTCCGAAATGACGGTGTCCGGCGTGGAGCTGACCCGGATGGGCCAGCACCTCACCCTCGCCCGCTACCCCATCCACTGGCACATCAATGGCGACGTGGCGGGGCAGTACATCAAGAACTCCGCCATCCACGACACCTATAATCGCTGCGTGACGGTGCACGGCACCGACAATCTACGCGTCGAGAACAATGTGACCTACAACACGGTCGGTCACTGCTTCTTCATGGAAGACGCCATCGAGAGCGGGAACCAGTTCGTCCGCAATCTGGGCATCCAGACCAAGTGCCACCCGACCCTGCCCTGTATCTCGACCCGGCTCGCCGCAGCCGGAGAGGACCCGGACTACGAGGACCGCTACGAAGTCCGGGCGAACGGCCAGGCCTCCAAGGACGTCCTGATCCCCTCCGACAACACGGTGGCGACGTTCTGGATCACCAATCCGGACAATATCTACGTGGACAATGTGGCCGCGGGCTCCGACTCGACCGGCTTCTGGATGTCCTTGCCGGAGCACCCGACGGGCGCGTTCGAGGGCACCGAAATCAGCCAGGCCGTCTGGCCGCGCCGGACGGCGTTCCGCGAGTTCCGGGGCAATGTCGCCCACTCCAACTATGACGGGTTCATGTTCGACCGGAACGTCAATCCGGACGGCACGTTCGGCGTCACCGGCAATGCGCATATGCCGAAAGAGGACCCCGAAGACGAAAACAGCCGGACGGTGGAGACGGTCTTCGAGAATCTGACCGCCTATATGAACCGCAATGGCGGCATCTGGGGCCGCGGCGAGATGCACATCTTCCGCAACGTGAAGCTGGCCGATAACGCCATGGGCTATACGCACGCCTCCGGCGCGTTCGGCAGCGACCCCTATACGTCGCTGGTCGTGGACTCGCTGTTCGTGGGGGAGACCGACAATGTCGGCAACCCCACCACGCCCGAGGAAATCGCCTATGGCCGCAGCCTGCCGAAGCCGGAGATGCCGGACTTCCCGATCCGCGGCTATGAGTATTACGACTACCGTCACGACGTGGAGAACACGACCTTCGTGAACTACGAGGACAACGCCACCCGCAAGACGGGCGCGCTGTCCTATCTGATGTACACGAGCGCGGGGGTCAGCACCGAGAACGCCATCGAGGGCACGACATTCATCGACGCCAAGCCGGTCTATTACCCGCCGATGGAATACAAATGGGGCAACGACCATCTGGGCGGCGTCGCCTGGAAGACCGCGGTGTTCCACGACAAGGACGGCTCGGTCGGCGGCGTCCCCGATTCCTACATTCTCATCAATGACGGGGTCTATGACAGCGTCGCGGCGGACGCCGAGGCCTGTGAGGTCAAGCCGGACTGGAACGCGGCGGTGTGCACCGGCGATGTCGGGCGCCTGATCATCGGCGCCGCGGCCAGCCGCGCCGCCGCCCCGGCGGCCGGCGCCGGGACGAGCGGCCGCAGCTCTCTCGGAGCGGTCGGCGGACGCCCCCGGGTCGAAGAGCCGCCGGTCGTCCTCAGCCGCAATGGCAAGGACTTCCCCGTCACGCGGAACCAGAGCACGATCCGCGGCGGCACCGAGGTCACGCTGACCACCGACCGGGCCGACGCATCCCTCAGCCTGCGGGAAATGGACGAAGGCTCCTGGGTGATCTTCGAACTGCCCGGCTTCTCGTCCGCCGCGGCGGGCGCGGAGACGAGCAGCCTGGAGGCGCTGCGCGCCGCCAGCGACACCGCCTATTACAAGGATGACGACGCGCTGTGGGTGAAGCTGGTGGCGGCGGAGACCGACGCCGGTCCCTTCGGCTTCCGCGGCGGCGCCAGCATCGACGTCAGCCGGTAGGTCCGGCCCGCCGGACGACGGTCAGCCCCCGGCCCAGGCCGGGGGCGCAGCCCCGTATTATTCGGCCAGCTCGATCATATATTCGACCGCCCGGATGACTTCCTCGTCCGCGAGGTCGAGGCGCCCGCCCTTCATCGGCATCAGGCCGGTCTCGCCGCTATATCCGTGCAGGGCGTGGTCGATCAGCGTCTCGGCCCCCTGGTCCAGGCGCGGGGCCCAGGCCTCGCTGTCGCCGAGCGCCGGGGCGCCGCCGATGCCCGGCGGGGCGTGGCAGGCGATACAGACGGCGCTGTAGACCTGCGGGCCGGTCATCAGGTCGGCCTCCGCCTCGGACGCCGGGATCGGCGTGGTCTGCAGGTCGGCGGGCTCCTCACCCGCCGACGCGACCGGCGCGCAGGCGGCGGCGATGAAGAGTCCGGAGATGAGCATGGCGCTGGCGAAGAATGACTGGCGTTGGTCCCGCACGGTGCTGTCCTGAGTTTCGGGGGGCGGTGATAGCGTATCGCGGCCGGGCGGACGATCGAACCGGCGCAACTGCAAAGCGTGGACGATCTGATACCGATCCGGCGCGCGGCTGCAAATGACAAGAATTTATGTTGACCCGTCATCACGCCATTGCCTGACTAGGGGCAGACGCGTGACAATCGCGCTAATCCGTCTTGCTAAATGACGTGAATAGAAGATGCGGGACCGCAGAGTCCCGCGGACTGGGGAGATCGAGTTCCATGCGTGTGAATCATCGTGCGTTCCTTCTGTCGGCGCTTATTCCGGCCTGCGTCGCCGCGGGCGGCGTCGCCCATGCCCAAGAGCACGAAGGGCACGAGATGGCCGCGGCCCAGGCGGACGGCCCGTCGGCGGTTCAGGGCGGCCTGTGGTCCGATGCGGCGACCTGGGCGGGCGGCGCGGTCCCTGCGGACGGCGACATCGTCACGATCGGCCAAGGCATGGACGTCGTCCTCGACGTCGACACGCCGGCCCTGCACGGCATCAATCTCGACGGATCGCTGGTCTTCTCGGACGCGGCCGACCTCGAACTCACGACCGAATGGGTGCTGGTGCGCGGCGCGCTGGGCATCGGCAGCGCGGACAATCCCCATACGCGCAACGCGACGATCACCCTCACCGACACTGTCCCGGACGAGAATATCAACGGGATGGGCGACCGCGGCGTCCTGATCGTGGGCGGCGCGCTGGGCCTGTACGGCGACCGGGAGAACGCCTGGACCAAGCTGGCCCGGACCGCCGAGGCCGGCAGCACGAACATCGAGGTTCTGGACGCCAGCCAGTGGCGCGCCGGCGACGAAATCGTCCTGGCCTCCACCGACTTCAATCCGCGGCAGGCGGAGACCCGCCACATCGCGGCGATCGACGGCAACACCATCACGCTGGATGAACCGCTGGAATGGATGCATTTCGGCGAGATCACCTATGGCGTCGACGAGCGCGGCGAGGTCGGCCTGCTGACGCGAAATATCCGCGTCCAGGCCTCGGACGACGCCGAGGAGTCGTATTTCGGCGGGCACATCATGGCGATGGCCGGCTCCCGGATGCAGGTCTCGGGCGTCGAACTGTATCGCATGGGCCAGCATCTGACCCTCGCCCGCTACCCGATCCACTGGCACATCAATGACGACGTGACGGGCCAGTACATCGAAAATTCCGCGATCCACGACACGTACAATCGCTGCGTCACCGTGCACGGCACGAACAATCTGCGGGTGGAAAACAACGTGGCCTACAACAATGTCGGCCACTGCTATTTCATGGAAGACGCCATCGAGAGCGGGAACCAGTTCATCCGCAATCTCGGCATCCAGACCAAGTGCCACCCCACCCTGCCCTGCGAGCCGACGAACCTGTTCCTGGCGCACCAGTCCACGGACGGGCAGTCGTCCGAGCATGTGCTGATCCCGTCGGACAACACCGTCTCCACGTTCTGGATCACGAACCCGGACAATATCTATCGCGACAATGTCGCGGCGGGCTCCGATCAGGTCGGTTTCTGGATGGCCTTCCCGACGCACCCGACAGGCGCGTTCGAAGGCACGGAGATCAGCGCCAATACCTGGCCCGGCCGGACCCGGCTGCGGGAATTCAGCGGCAATACCGCCCACTCCAATTTCGACGGGCTGATGCTGGACCGCGGCCCCGGCCCGGACGGCAAGTTCGGCATCGCCGGCCCCAACCTGACCAGCTACGCCGACCCGGCCGATACCGAGAGCGAGGTCGTGCCGGCGGTGTTCGAGGATTTCACCGGCTACAAGAACCGCAACGGCGCGGTCTGGGGCCGCGGCGAGATGCACATGTATACGGGACTGAAGCTGGCCGATAACGCCATCGGCTTCACCCATGCGTCCGGCTCTCCGGGCCTTGCGCCCTACACCTCGCGGGTCGTCGACTCGCTGTTCGTGGGGGAGAGCGACAATATCGGGAACCCCACCACGCCCGAGGAAATCGCCTATGGCCGCAGCCTGCCGTCGGCGGCCCCGGATTTTCCTATCCGCGGCTATGAATATTACGATTTCCATCACGAGGTGGAGAACACGACGTTCGTGAACTTCGTGCCGAACCAGCTCCGCGATGCGGGAGCGATCTCCTACCTGCTGTTCACCAGCTTCGGCATGAGCACCTCGAACTCGGTTGAGGGCCTGGAATTCGTCAACGCCCAGCCGGTCAGCTTCCCGCCGATCCAGAAGCGCTGGGCGTCCGACTATGGCCGCAGCGCCGCCTATAAGAGCGCGGCGTTCCACGACCTGGACGGCTCGGTCACCGGCGTTCCCGATTCCTATGTCGTCATCGACAACGGAATCGCGGCCGACGAAAACTCGTGCGAAATCAAGGCGGCCTGGAACGCCGCCATCTGCACGGGCGATATGGGCCGCTTCAACATTTCCGGTCAGTTCAGCGGGTTCCAGACCGGCCCCATCACCAACCCGATCATACTCCAGCGGGACGGCAAGCGGTTCGAATATACCGGGGAAACCACGCTCGGCAGCGGCGCGGAGCTCCGCGTCGAGACGGCCCGGGACACGCTGTCCGTTTCCCTGCGGGAAATGGACGAAGGGTCTTTCGTGATCTTGGAGCTTCCCGAATTCACCAGCGCCGCCGACGCCGCGGAGACATCCAGCATGGATGCGCTGCGGGAGGCCAACCAGACCTCCTACTACAAGGATGACGAGGCCCTGTGGGTCAAACTGGTGGTCGCGGACGCCAATGTCCCGCCGCCGGCCCCGTTCGGTCCCGGCGGTCCGGAGACCGGGGCGCCGATTCCGAACGGCGTGACCGTCAGCCGGTAAGGTCCGCGCTGCGAAGCGAAGATAAGCCTCCGGCGCAAGCCGGGGGCTTTTTCGTTGGCGCGCGAGTCCCGTCGCGGCGGGCGGCTGTCCAGGCGAGGCCGCAGGGTTGTCGCACCCTCCAATGCTTGCCTGACCTCGGATCGTCGCCTTATCCTGCCTATCAAAGTGGGAATTCGATAATCCCGGAACCTGGGAGGGTTTGACATCATGCGAGCAACCAACCGCGCGCGGCTTCTTTCAGTATTTGTTCCAGCCTGTTTCGCCGTCGGCGGCGGCGCATACGCGCAGGAGCATGCCGATCACGACATGACCGCCGGCGCACAGGGGCACGGCCCTTCGGCTGTCGCGGGCGGACTGTGGTCCGATGCATCGACCTGGGGCGGGACCGTCCCGGCGGATGGCGACACGGTCACCATTGGCGAAGGCATGGACGTCGTCCTCGACGTCGACACGGCGGCGCTGCACGGGATCAATCTGGACGGCACGCTCAGCTTTTCCGATGACGCGGACGTCGAACTCACCACCGAGTGGGTTCTAGTGCGCGGGGCGCTGCAGGCCGGGACCCAGGCCAATCCGCACACGCGCAACGCGACGATCACCCTGACGGACAATGTGCCGGGCGAGAATATCAACGGCATGGGCGACCGGGGCGTCCTGATGGTGGGCGGCGAACTGAGCCTGCACGGCGACCGGGAGAATTCCTGGACCAAGCTGGCCGAAACGGCGGAGGCCGGCGCGGACAGCATCCAGGTGCTCGACGCCAGCGGCTGGCGCGTGGGCGACGAAATCGTCCTGGCCTCCACCGACTTCAATCCGCGGCAGGCGGAGCGCCGGCATATCGCGGCGATCGACGGCGATGCGATCACGCTGGATGCACCGCTGGAATACATGCATTTCGGCGAGATCACCTACGACGTCGACGAGCGCGGCGAAGTCGGCCTGCTGACGCGCAACATCAAGGTCCAAGCCTCCGCGGACGCCGAAGAGACCTATTTCGGCGGGCACATCATGGCGATGGCCGGATCCCGGATGCAGGTGTCCGGCGTCGAGCTGACCCGCATGGGCCAGCATCTGGAGCTCGCCCGCTACCCCATCCACTGGCACATCAACGACGATGTGGCGGGGCAGTACATCAAGAACGCCGCGATCCACGACACCTATAATCGCTGCGTCACGGTGCACGGCACGCACAATCTGCGCGTGGAGAACAACGTGGCCTACAACACCGTCGGCCATTGCTACTTCATGGAAGACGGCATCGAGACGGGGAACCAGATCGTTCGTAATCTGGGCATCCAGACCAAGTGCCACCCGACCAAGGATTGCGTGCCCACAAATCTCGGGATTCCGTCGGATCCCGGCGGGCAAGGCCAGCAGTCCGAGGACGTCCTGCTTCCTTCCGACAACACGGTGTCGACGTTCTGGATCACCAACCCCTCCAACGACTACATCGGCAACGTGGCCGCGGGGTCGGACTCGACCGGGTTCTGGATTTCGCTGGCGGAGCACCCGACGGGCGCCTTCGAAGGCACGGAGATCAGCGCGAACACATACCCGCGCCGCATGCCGCTCGGCGAGTTCCGGGGCAATGTCGCCCACTCCAACTTCGATGGCCTGATGTTCGACCGGAACGCCGGACCCGACGGCACGTTCGGCGTCACCGGCAGCTCCCACACCGGCTATACCGAGCCGGGCAACGACGACAGCGAGCCCGTGATCGGGGTGATCGAGGATTTCACCGCCTACAAGAACCGGAACGGCGCCATCTGGGGCCGCGGCGAGCTGAAGGAGTTCCGTAACCTGAAGATCGCCGACAACGCGATCGGCTTCACCTTCGCCTCCGGCCAGTTCGGCCGGTACGAATTTACGTCCCGGGTCATCGACTCGCTGTTCGTGGGTGAGACCGACAATATCGGCAACCCCACGACCGAAGCCGAAATTGCTTACGGCCGCAGCCAGCCGAAAGCCGTCACGGATTTCCCGATCCGCGGCTATGAGTATTACGACTACCGCCACGACATCGTGGACACGACCTTCGTGAACTATGCGGACAACGACACGCGCGAGGCGGGCGCGATTTCGTACCTGCTGTACACCAGCTTCGGGATGAGCGTCGAAAACTCGGTTCAGGGCGCGACATTCATCAACGCCAAGCCGGTGCACTTCCCCGAACGGCTTGAAAAATGGGCCAACGATTTCGGGGGCAGCGCCGCCTATGCGACCGCCGCCATCCATGACCTGGACGGCTCGGTCAGCGGCGTCCCCGATTCCTATATCGTCATCGACAACGGGATCGCGTCCGACGACGAAGCCTGCGAGGTCCGGCCGTCCTGGAACGCCGCGGTGTGCCAGGGCGATTTCGGCCGCCTCAGCCTGGGGCCGGGTTTCGGCTTCGGCGCCGACCCCGAGGCCGATCCGGTCGTGCTCAGCCGCAACGGCAGGGAGTTCGAGTTCCGCGGCCAGACCACGATCCGCAGCGGCGCCGAGGTCAAGATCGACACGGCCCGGGAATCCCTGCCGCTGACCCTGGCGGACATGGACGGCGGCTCATCGGTCGTTTTCGAACTGCCGGGCTTCAGCACCGCCGCCGAAGGGGCGGAACAGGCCAGCCTGGCCGCGCTGAAGGACGCCAGCGAGACTTCCTACTACAAGGATGACGAATCCCTGTGGGTGAAGCTCGTGGTCGCCGACGCCGGCGATAATACGGCCCCGCCCGACACCGCCGGTCCCGGCGGTTTCCGCGGAACCAGCGTCACCGTCAGCCGGTAGGGTCAACCGCGCTGAATGAGATCAGCCCCCGGCGCATGCCGGGGGCTTTTCTTTTTCCGGTCAGCCCTTGCTGCGCCGGGCGGTGCGGTGGAACAGGACGCCCGCCAGCGCCCAGGGGACGATCAGGCCGCTATTGAGGATGAGCTGTGCCAGGGGCTCCCGCTCCCCGGCGAACTGCCAGCCCGCCCGATAGCTGCCGGCCGCCACGGCGAGCTGAAAAAGCGCCGTGAAAACCATCGCGCGGGCCATGCCGTCCGGGCGGAATTTCGCGCCGACGGCGCCCGAGAGGGCGATGGCGATCTCGACCAGATAGAAAAGATTGGCGTCGTAATCGTCGGCCGCCCCGATGAAGCCCGACCATAACAGGAAGAACCAGGTCGCCACCGCAATCGTGAAGCCCGCCTTGTGCGTCAGGTCGCGCGCATGGCGCAGACCCAGCTCCATCGTCACGCCGATCACCGTCAGCACCACGCCCACCAGCACAAAGCCGCGGAATTCCCACGGCCAGCCCGCAATGGCCGGCGTCGCCAGCAGGGCGGCGGCGAGCCCCCAGCCCGCGACCCGCCACGGATTGAAAAAATTGGTCCCCTGAACCGTCGTCATCGGCGTTATCCCGTTGCGTCCATGGCGACGGGATGGCGCGAAGCCGGCCGGAAGTCCTGAGCGGAAGATAAGGAAATGCTGAGGGGCCTCCCCTCGCCTTCGCTTTGCGGCGGCGCGCCGCTCCGGTACCGTTGCGGCCGGAACCGGGCAGAGCCGCGTCAGACGGCCGACCCGCGAACGGGGAGGACATTCATGAAGACGATCAAGACGCTCGCGCTGTCTACGGTGATGCTGCCCTGGGCCGGCGCGGCCCTGGCGCAGAGCTGCGGCGCCCTGGAATCCTTTAGCTATGATGGCCACGACATGGCGGTGGAGTCGGCGCAGATGGTCGAGGCCGGAGAGGTCGCCGGCGGCCCCCCGGGCGCCCCGCCGATGTCCGTTCCCGCGCATTGCCGGGTGGAGGGGATTGTCGACCGGCGCACCGGCGTGAACGGCGTGGAGTACGGCACGCGCTTCGCCCTGGCCCTGCCCCAAGAATGGAACGGCCGTTTCCTGATGCAGGGCGGCGGCGGGCTGAACGGCAGCGTCGGCATGCCGGTCGGGGGCGCCGCGGCGGGCGCCGACCCGGCCCTGAACCGGGGCTTCGCGGTGATCGCCACCGATACGGGCCACCAGGCCGCGGGCGGCTTCGACGCGACCTTCATGGAGGATCAGCAGGCGGCGCTGGATTTCCAGTACGCCTCCAACGGCAAGATGGCGCCGATCGCCAAGGCCATGGTAGCGGCGCATTACGGCCAGCCGGCGGACCATTCCTATTATGTCGGCTGCTCCACCGGCGGGCGCGAAGGGATGATCATGTCCCAGCGCTATCCGCTGTATTTCGACGGCATCGTGTCCGGCGCGCCGGCGATGCGCACCGGCCATTCCAACATGACGCTGGCCTATATCAACGCCGCCTTCGCCGAATACGCGCCGGACGGCCCGGCGAGCCTGTTGTCCGACGGCGACAAGGCTCTGGTCGTGAATTCGCTGCTGGCCGCCTGCGACGCCGATGACGGGGCGGAGGACGGGCTGATCTTCAACACAAGGTCCTGCGATTTCGCGCCGGCGGACCTGACCTGCACTGGGGCCAAGACCGAGGCCTGCCTGACCGAGGGCCAGGTCGCGGGGCTGGAGAACGCCTTCCGCGGCCCGGTGAATTCGCGCGGGGACCAGGTCTATCCAGCCTTTCCGTGGGATCCGGGCCTGAACGATTCCGGCATGGGCCTGCCCGGCATCCTGCAGAGCGGCGGGTCCAGCCCCGTTCAGGCGCAGCAGACCGAAGGCGGCTTCGACGTGGACGCAGCGGCAGCGGCGGTGGAGGCCGACGTGTTCGGCCGCATCGGCGACAGCCTGTCGCCCAATCTCAGCACGTTCGCCGACGAGGGCTCCAAGCTGATTTTCTATCACGGCATGGCCGACCCCTGGTTCTCCGCCGACGAGACACGGCGCTATTACGAGCAGCTGGCCGAGGTGAACGGCGGCGAGGCGGCGGTGCAGGATTTCGCCCGCCTGTTCCTGGTGCCCGGCATGGGCCATTGCGCGGGCGGCTCGGCGACGCTGGACCGGTTCGACATGGTCTCCGCCATCGTCGACTGGGTGGAGAATGGCGAGGCGCCGGAGCGGGTTATCAGCACGGGGAACGCCTTCCCCGGCCGGTCCCGCCCGCTCTGCGCCTATCCGGAATACGCCCATTATACCGGCGGCGACGTGGAGGACGCGGGCAGTTTCGAGTGCCGCGCGCCCTGATCGGGCCTGATTGGGCCTGATCGGGGCCTTATGCCCGGTTGCCGCCGCGCGGGGCGGCTGGGATAAATGCCTAACGGGAAAGACCGCCGCATGGCGGCGAAGGGGAGCGGAATGACCGGACCGGAAGGCCGCGCGGCGGCCGTATTCATCGCATTGGCCCTGCTGACCGCCTGCGGACAGAGCGAGGCGCCCGGCGCCAGCGAAGCCCAGGCCCCGGCGGAAACGCCGGACGTCGCGGAAGCGCCGGCGGCCGGAATAGACGCCGAAGCCGCCGCGCCGGAGGCCGGAGAGCGCCAATTCGGGAACGTCGATTTCGACCGCCTGCTGAACGCGGATTCCGAGCCGGAAAACTGGCTCACCTCCGGCCGCAGCCAGGGCAAGACGCATTTCTCCCCGCTGGACGACATCAACCGGGACAATGTCTCGGACCTCGGCTTCGCCTGGGAATACCAGATGGGCACCACGCGGGGGCAGGAAGCCACGCCGGTGGTGATCGACGGGGTGATGTACGCCGCCGGCACGACGGGCCGGGTCTATGCGCTGGACGCCGCGACGGGCGAGGAATTCTGGGCCTTCGATCCGAAGAGCGACGGCCAGGTGAACCGCTATACGTGCTGCGACGAGGTCAATCGCGGCGTCGCCGTGTATGGCGGCATGGTCTATGTCGGCGCGCTGGACGGGCGGCTGTTCGGCCTGGACGCGGCCACCGGCGAGGTCGTGTGGGAGCAGGACACGCTCGATTACGACAAGGACCGCGCCTACACCTCCTCCGGCGCGCCGGAAGTGGCCGGCGACGTGGTGGTGATCGGAAACGCCGGCGCGGACTATGACGCGCGCGGTTATGTCTCCGCCTATGACCGGGTGACCGGCGAGTTCCGCTGGCGCTTCTTCGTGGTGCCGCGCGACCCGGACGAAGGGCCGCAGGAACATCCCGAGCTGGACATGGCGCTGGAGACCTGGGACCCGGACAGCCGCTGGGATGTCGGCGGCGGCGGCACGCCGTGGAACGGCCTCGCCTACGACCCCGAGCTGAACCTGCTTTATGTCGGCACCGGCAACGCGGCGCTGTTCAACTGGCACGATCGCAGCCCGTCCGGCGGCGACAATCTGTTCCTGTGCTCCATCCTCGCCATCAATCCCGATACCGGGGAGCTGGTCTGGTACTATCAGGAGACGCCGCGCGAGAGCTGGGACTATACCGCCGTCCAGCCGATGATCATGGCCGACATCGAGTGGCCAGGAGAAAACGGCGTCGAAGTCCGTCAGGTGCTGATGCAGGCGCCGAAGAACGGCTTTTTCTATATCCTCGACCGCGCCACGGGCGAGCTGCTGTCCGCCGATCCGTTCGTGAAGGTGAACTGGGCCGACGGCGTCGACCTGGAGACCGGGCGGCCGCGCATCAACACCGATCTGGTCGATTACAAGGACGCGCCGAAATACGTGGAGCCGTCCGCCATGGGCGGCCACAACTGGCACCCGATGGCCTACAGCCCCGACACGGGCCTGGTCTATATCCCGGCCATCGAGGCTGGCTTCATCATCGGCGACCTGACCGAGGGTCACGTCTATCGCCCGAAACAGGCGAACGCCGGCCACAATGTGATGTTCGGCGACCAGATGCTGGAAGATCCGGACTCCGTACCCGGCCCGATGGGCGACGCCCTGCGCGGCGCCGTGGAGCAAGGCGCCGAGCCGCCGGGCGCGACGCTGAAGGCGTTCGATCCGATCACCGGCGAGGAAGTGTGGCGACAGGACAGCGTCGGCTGGTACGACCGCGCCGGCGTGCTGGCCACCGGCGGCGGCCTGGTCTTTCAGGGCGCCGACACCGGGCACCTGTACGCCTTTGACGCCGAGACCGGCGAGCAGCTGCTCGACATCCATGTCGGCACCTCGATCATGGCCGCCCCAATGACCTATGCGGTGGACGGCGTGCAATATGTGGCGGTTCAGGCCGGCTGGGGCGGCGGCGGCTGGTTCGCCCCGCACCCGACCAGCGCGGCGGTCACCTACGGCAACGCCAATCGCATCCTGGTCTTCCGCCTCGGCGGCGGCGAGACGCCCCTTCCCGACGAGCTGCCGCAGGTGGCCACGGACATCCCCGAACCGCCGGAGCAGTTCGCGGACGCCGAGACGGTCGCGGAGGGCGCCGCGGCGTTCCGCAGCTGCGCGCTGTGCCACGCCAACCGGCCGGACGGTCTGACGCCCGATCTGCGCGCCTCGGCCCTGCTGCATTCGCCGGAGGGGTTCGAGGCGGTGGTGCTGGACGGCGCGCTGCGCCCGCAGGGCATGCCGCAATGGGACGACGTGCTGGACGAAGACCAGACCGAGGCGATCCGCGCCTATCTGATCGACCTGGCGCACACCGCTTACGACGCCCAGGCGACCGGAATGGCGCCGGACGCGGCGAACCCGCCGCAACCGGCGTCCGAGCCCTCCGGAACGGGGCACTGACATCAATCATCGCAGGGACGGCGGGCGTCAGACCCGCCGGCCGGGGAGGACGACCATGACCGCCATCACCACACGCGCCGGGGCGGCAGCCGCGCTGCTGTCGCTGCTGTCCGCGCCCGCTCTGGCCCAGGCGCCGGGCATGGACAGCGCCGTGATCGACGACAGCTGCGACCGCGACTGCCTGCTGGGCTTCGTCGACGCCTATATGGCGGCGCTGGCCGCCCAGCGGCCCGGCGACGCGCCGCTGGCCGACGACGTGGTGTTCACGGAGAACAATGTCGTGCTGGCGCCCGGCGACGGGCTGTGGCGCACCATCGACGGGGTCAGCGAAAAGGCGATGCGCGCCGCCGACCCGGAGACCGGCAACGCCGCCCGGTTCGGCGTGGTCACCGAACAGGGCAACCCGGCCTTCTACACGATGCGGATCAAGGTCGAGGACCAGGAGATCACGGAGGTCGAGACCGTGGTCGTGCGCCTGCCCGACGGTCCCAAGCCGTTCGGCGACCCGGACGCCGATCACGATCCAGAATGGGATCAGGTCCTGCCCGAAGAGCAGCGCCTGCCGCGCGAGCGCCTGATGGCCATCGCCGACGGCTATTTCGACACGGTGGAGCTGAACAACGGCCAGACCTTCACCGAATTCGCCGCCGATTGCGGCCGGCTGGAAAACGGCATCAGCACCACGGCGGCCGGCAACGGCTTCGGCGCGGCCGCCACCACGCCGGGCTGCGAGGCGCAGTTCCGCCTGGGCATGTACCGGATCAACAAGCGGATCCGGGAGCGGCGCTATCCCCTGATCGACACCGAGCGGGGCGTCGTCGTGTCCACCGGCTTCTTCGACCACAATAACTGGTTCGACGAATATCTGCTGAACGACGGCCGCACGATGCGCACGGCGCTGAAATGGCCGAACTCGATCACGCTGATCGAGGCCTTCCGCATCAAACCCGGCCCGCTGAACCCGATCCCCGGCAATGACGATCCGGAGGCTGGGTGGCGCGACGGCGAAATCCAGCGGATCGAGGCCACCTTCACCTATGTCCCCTACTCCATGCACAACCCGTTCACGGGTCCGGCGGCGGACATTGGCGAGCTGCCGCCCGTGGCCGATGGCGCGCCGTGCGACGAGGCCTGCCTGACGGCGGTCGCCGAGTCCTATATCGCCGGGATGCTGGAACAGGACCCCTCGGGCGTGCCCTGGGCGGACAAGGTCCATTTCTCCGAGAACGGCGTGAAATGGATGATCGGCGACGCGATCTGGGGCACCGCCAGCGCGGTCACCGGCGAGCCGCTGGTCCTGACCGATCCGGAAAGCGGACAGCTGATCTGGTTCAGCGTGGTCGAGGAGCACGGACAGCCGGGCTATTTCGCCATGTCGATGTCGGTGCGCGACGGCAAGGTGGCGGCGGTCGACACGCTGGCCTCCCGCCGCGAACATCCGGGGACCTGGGCCGAGCCCGGCCCGTATTCTTTCGATCCGATCTTCTCGACCGTGCTGCCGGAGGATTCGCGCACCCGCCCCGGCCTGATGCGGGCAATCGCCGGCGAGTTCCTCACCTCGCCCGTCAGCGGCGCCGGCTCGGTCGAGCTGGAGTTCGATCCGGAATGCCGCATCGTGACCAACGGACAGGTGCAGGCCGGCGAGGATGGCGAGGACGCCTCCTGCGAGGCGCTGAAGACCGGCCCGGGCGGCTTTATCGAGAGCATCCGCGGCTATGAGGACCAGACATCCCTGGTCGATGAGGCGCGCGGCGTGGTGGTCCAGTTCACGATGGCCGACCTGCCGTTCGGCGGCGCCGAACAGCGCGTGACGGACGGGGAGCCGACCGTGCAGGAGGTGCCCTACCCCTACACCCGCGGCCAGGCCAATCTGATCAAGATCGTCGACGGCAAGATCGCCTGGGTGGAGCGGGTCTCGACCTTCCTGCCCTACCGGATGCCTGTGCCATAGGACGGCGCCGCGGCGCAACAAGACACCGGCGCACCGCGCCGCTAGCATGAATGAGGACCCGCGAAAGACGGGCGATCCTGGAATTTAGGGGAGGATCCAATGCCGAATTATCCGGCGCGGCCGCTGCACCGTATCGACTACACCGCGCTCAGCGAGGCGCAGATCACGCGCGCGCTGCAGGCCACGGCGAACGGGCCGGCCAATACCTCGCCCCTGTCGGGCGCGCTGTCCGGCCAGTCGATGCGCATCGTCACCGACGAGGGGCCGACGCTCGCCTACGATTTCGCCAGCGCGAACCGCCTGTCTTTGTCCGAGGACGGCGCCGGCGCGGCGGAGGCGGGCTACGGCGCGATGGAGCTGGGCCATCTCCTATTCGTCACCCACATGCTTCCAGGCACGCAGCGCGGCTTCAACCTGATCATCGACCGGGACACCAATCTGGTCACCGTGTTCGAAGTCTGGTTCAGCGGCTTCGACGCGCTGAACAGCGAACAGCCCTGGTTCGAGCCCGGCCAGTATAATCGCGAGGTCCAGCGCCAGGTCTGGTTCGGCTATGTCGACGCCGGCGGCGCGGCGCCCGAGGCGCGCCACCGGCGCACCAACCGCGTCGAGGGTCAGGGCTTCTACTGGAAGCAGGACGCCGGGATGGAGACGCTCGATTTCTATTCCTCGACCTTCTACACGAACTTCGTCGAGCTCTCCCGCACCGGCGGCGAGATGGGGTTCTGCGCCCCGGCCGACTATGTCTGGATCGACGACGAGACCTTCGTCTATTCGCGCACCGAGTGCGAATTCTCCGGCACGTTCACGCTCTATGTCTACAAGCCCGCCGCCTCGCAGCAGGTCGGCGTGCGCCTAGGCTTCGACGAGACCGACACGCTGGAATACCGCCTGTTCCGCGGCGAGGGCGAATGGCTGGGCCAGATCGCGCGCTTCGAGGCGTTCCACGACTATGACGGCGCGGAGATGCCGGAGGGCAAGGGCGCCCGCCGCGTCTACCGCCCGATGAACACCTTCCAGACCCTGACCGCGGCGGAGGTCGACCGGGTCGCCGCCGAGGACACCCATGTCTTCGAGCCCAGCGCCATGGCCGGCAACCAGCAGCCTTCGACGGGCGCGCTGGCCGGCAAGACGATGACGATGCGCTGGGACAATGGCCGCACGGTCGAATACCGGTTCGACGGCGCCGAGCAGCTGAGCTGGCGCCCCGCCGGCGAAAGAGGCTGGCGGACGGAGAAGTACAAGGCGTGGGAGCCCTCCCCCAATGTCTTCATGTTCGGCCATCTGATGAGCGGCGCGCCGGACCATGACGCGCAGATCATGGTCGTGGACCTGGACGAGGGCCTGGCCACGTTGCTGCACGGCTGGGTCGGCTCCGAATACATCGCCAACGAATCCCAGGTGAAGTCGGTGTTCGGCGTGGTGGAGATGGACGGCCTGACGCCGCCCAAATACCGCCGCCATCGCTACACAGACGAGATGCTGGGCCGCGCGATCACCTGGGAATACTCCCCGGGCCTGACCTCCATGCACCTGTATTCGACGCCCTATTCGCTGTCCTGGATCATCCCGGGCGCGAACGGTTCGATGGGCATGCAATGGAGCGGCCCGTCCGAATACGTGAAAATCCGCGACGGCCTGTATCTGGCCTATTGGCTGGAGGAGGCGTGCAACGGCACGCTGGGCACGCTGCTGGTCAATCTGAAGACCATGCACGATTGCGGCATCGGGCTGCATTGCGGCCCGAACGGGCTGAGCCTCAGCCCCGTCGGCGCCATCGCCCGTCACGCCGGCCGGTTCGATCTGGCCAAATACTTCCCGAACGAGACCTGAGGGGGCTGCGATGACCGATCAGACCGCATCCACCCGCCGCGCCTTCCTGAAGGGCGGGGCGATCCTGGCCGCCCCGCTCACCGCCGCCACGGCGGCCCACGCGGCCACGGACCCGGCGGCCGAACGCCTGGCCCTGCTGGAGGACGAAAAGGCCGTGCGCGGCCTGCAGGCCGCCTTGGTCCAGCGCCTGAACGCGGGCGCCCACGACGCGGCGGCCGAATTGTTCGCCGAGCCGCAGAACGCCGCCTTCGACCCCGCCGTGCGCCGCGTGACCACCGAAGCCGACGCGGAGTTCCTGGAGGTCCAGCCCGGCCGGACACAGGCCAGCGCCCGGCTGGCGGTAAGCGTCGCCACCGAAGCGCCGGTGGAGCCCTGGTGCCCGCTGGTCGATATGGCGCGGCAGCAGGGCGAGGGCGTGGTGCGCGCCGCCGGCCGGCGCGTGCTGGAGACCGATTACGTGAAACGGGACGGCGTCTGGAAAATCGCGCGGGCCGAGCTGCGCGCGGTCTGAGCGCCCGCTTGCCCGGCGATGAACGCAGGGTGAGCGGAACCGCCATCATCCGGCCCCGTTCCCGTGGCGTGTTGCGCGCCTGGCCGGCCCCCGCCGGCCCCCGCGATTTGCCGAAACTGGGAGCCGCCCAATGTTCAGACCCGCCCTCGCCGCAGCCGCGCTCGCCGTCTGCGCCCTGCCCATGACCGCCCTGCCCGCCGCCGCCCAGCAATTCGGCGGGGCCGAGCGCATCCCCTCCATCACGCTGACCGGGTCCGGGGACTCCCTGATCGATCCGGACATGGCGACGATCACCGCCGGCGTCGTGGCTCAGGCCGGCAACGCCGCCGACGCCCTGCGCCAGAACAGCGCCGCGATGCAGAAAGTCTTCGACGAGCTGCGCCAGGCCGGCGTGGCGGAGCGGGATATCCAGACCTCGTCCCTGTCCGTCAGCCCGGTCTATGCGCCGCAGAGCGGCCCGGACAATTCCGGCCCGCGCATCATCGCCTACCGCGCCAACAACAATGTCTCGGTCATCGTCCGCGACCTGGACGCGCTGGGCCCGGCCATCGACGCGCTGGTCGAGGCCGGCGCCAATAATGTCGGCAACGTCCAGTTCGACCGCGAGGATTCCAGCGAGGCGATGGACGAGGCCCGCCGCGAGGCGATCCGGAACGCCATGGAAACCGCGCGCCTGTATGCGGAGGCCGGCGGCTTCCGCCTCGGCCGCATCCTGTCGGTGAACGAGATCCAGGGCTACCGGCCGCAGCCGGTGATGATGTCCGCCCGCGCCGAATCGGCGGACTTCGCCGCCACCCCCACCGCCCCCGGCCAGCTGACGGTCGAGGCGCAGGTCAATGTGGAGGTCGAGATCCTTCAATAGGCGGGCCATCACGCCGATGTTGCGTGCGCGGCCCCGCGCCGCGCCCTAGGCTCGCCGCATGACATTCAAAGGCCTCACGCCGATTTTCTGGACCGACCGGATGGACGCGTCGGTCCAGTTTTATACCGGCGTTCTGGGCTTCGAATGCCTGATGCAGTCGCCCGGCTTTTCCACGGTGCACCGGGACAATTGCCGGATCATGCTCAGCTCCCCGAACGCCCACGCGCCGTGGACGGGGCCGGCCTTCACCGGACAGGTCTATATCGGGCTGGAGACCGCCGCCCAGGTCGACGCCCTGTGGGAGGCGGTGAAGGACAGGGTGGAGGTGATCTACGCGCCGGACGATTTCGATTACGGCGCGCACGAATTCGGCATTCGCGACGTGAATGGCTACGGCCTGTCGTTCGGGGCGCCCTCGGTGGGCACCGCAGACCCGGCCTAGGCCGCGATGGGCTTGGAGACCGGGCGGTTGGCTTCGTCCATCACCGCCACTTTCGGGGTGTGGGCGCGGGCCTCGGCCTCTTCCATCCGGGCATAGGCCACCACGATGATCCGGTCGCCCGGCTGGGCCAGGCGCGCCGCCGCGCCGTTGATGCCGAACCCGCGGCCGCCGCGCGGCCCCGGAATGGCGTAGGTCGTGAACCGCCCGCCGGTATTGATGTTCAGCACGTCGACCTGCTCGTGCGGCAGAATCCCGACCAGATCCAGAAGATCGGCGTCGATCGTGATGGAGCCCTCATAGTCCGGGTCGGTCTGGGTGACCACGGCCCGGTGGAGCTTCGCTTTCATCATGGTGAGCTGCATTGGTGCGCGCCCTGCGGTTTGCCCTTACGCGGCTTATATAGTGGCGTTTTTCGCTCATGCAAAACAGCGTTCGCCGCTGTGGATTTTGCGCATATTTCCGGAACCCCAATTAACTTCCATCAATTCACATCTTTGAAAACCTGCCGATCATGGAGCGCGGAGAGGCCGGCGCGCTCCGTCCGCGCGCCGTTTTGGGTGGAATTCAAGGGAGTTACGATGGATCGCCCGAGCGAGCCCGCGGCTACTGCGGGTAGCGAAAGCTGTCTTGAGACCAAACTTGCACATTACGCTGACCTGAACCCCGAGGACCGCGCCCTGCTGCGCGCGCTCGAGGAAAAGCCGGAGGACTGGTCGCGCAAATCCGTCGTCGTCCAGGCGGGGGACCGGCTGGATGCGCTCTATGTCGTGCGCAAGGGATGGCTCTACAGTTCCCAGCTCGTCGGAGACGGCCGCCGGCAGGTGTTCCAGCTGTTCTATCCCGGCGACATCGTGGGCGCGCGGGAGATCGGGCTGAAGCACGCGCTGTCGACCACGGTGTGCGCCACCGACTGCGTCCTGTGCCCGTTCGAGAAACAGGCGCTGTGCGAGCTGTTCAACTCCTCCTCCCGCCTGTCGGCCCTGCTCTATGCAGTCGGCATGGTGGACGAGATGGTGATCATCGAGCGCATGAAGGCGATCAGCCGCATGAAGGCGCGCGAGCGCGTGGCCCATGTCTTCATGGAAATCCTTACCCGCCTGCGGATCACCAGTTCGTCCCGGGAGGCGGTCTTCGAACTGCCGCTGAACCAGGAAACGCTGGGCGATCTGGTCGGCCTGACCCAGGTCCACACCAACCGCACCCTGCGCCAGCTGGAGCGGGACGGCCTGATCACGCGCAAGGGCTCGCTGATCGAGCTGAACGAAAAAGGCCTGCGCGAGGCGAGCAGTTTCAACGACGCCTATTTCGCCATCGACACGTCCTGGATCCCCGCCTGAGGCGCGCTGCTATTTCCTGCACTGTTGCGTGAACAGCCGGCGGTCCGCGCGAGTTGTCTCCCTGTCCAAGAAGAACGGGAGCTAACGACATGAAAATCCGCGACATCATGACCCGCGAGGTCGACGTCCTGCGGCCGGAGGATCCGGTCAGCGAAGCCGCGCGCCATATGCGCGACCGCGACATCGGCTCGATTCCGGTGGCCGAGGACGACCGCCTGATCGGCATGCTGACCGACCGGGACATCGTCATCCGCTGCATCGCCGACGGCGCCGGCGGGGACACTCCGATCCGCCAGGCGATGACCGACAAGATCCGCTATTGCTACGACGATCAGGACGTGGACGAGGTCTGCGCCAATATGAGCAGCGAGGCGATCCGCCGCCTGCCCGTCGTGGATCGCGACAAGCGCCTGGTCGGCATCGTGTCGCTCGGCGACATCTCCAAGGACAATGAGCGCGCCGCCGGCGAGGCGATGGAGCATATCGTGGAGACGCCCTCCAACGGCGCCCATCAGGGCACGCTGGCGGGCCTGTAGGCCGTCAGACCATCTGGTTCAGTGCGATGGCGCTGGACGCGCCGCCGGACGGGGCTGCGCCGCCATAACCCGGCGCGGCCCCGCGCCGGCTGGCGACCTCTTCCGCGATGGCGCGGACGATCCCTTCCGAAATCGTGCGCAGGGCTTCGCCCGCGCGCTGATTGGTTTCCAGCGCCACATGGAACATGCGCGTCGCGTCGGCCAGCGCGGCGCGGCGCGGGGCGGGCGCGCCGCCGACCAGCGCCGGCTCCTTGCCGATGCGCGCGGTCTCGCGGCGATAGATATTGGCCAGCTCCGATTTCTCGGCCTGGAAGCCCGCGGCCTCCTGCGGCTTGCGGGCGTTGAACAGCTCGGTCTCGCGGTCCAGCAGCGCGGTCAGCCGCTGGGTCAGCTTGATCAGAAGCTCCACCCGCTCCGCCGGGTCGCGCGCGGCCAGCTGGCTCATTACGCAACCTCCTGCAGGCGCAGGATTTCCGCCTTCAGCGAGTCGGCCAGGCCGATGCCGCCGCTCTTGCTGATCAGCTTGCCGTATTCCTCGACCAGCAGGCCCTTGAAGCTGCTCTCGCCCGGGCCGCCGCCGAAGCCTTCCGGCGCGTCCACGCCCGAAAACATCGCCTGCAGCATCTGGGAGATAAAGAAGCCCTCGAATTCCTTCGCCGCCTTTTCGGCGTCGGCTTCGGTCCGGCCGCCGGTGAGGGTCGGTCCGCCCTGCTGGGACAGGCCCAGCGAGGCGAGAAGGCCGGCGTCGGGCGACAGGCCGTCCATTACATCACCTCGATTTCGGCCTGCAGCGCGCCGGCGCGCTTGATGGCCTGAAGGATCTCGATCATGTCGCGCGGCGTGACGCCCAGCGCGTTCAGCCCGTCCACCAGCTCCTGCAGGGAGACGCCGGAGACCAGCGCCAGATTGGTGCCGCCCTCCTCGTCGACCTGCACATTGGTGCGCGGCACCACCACCGTCTCCCCGGTCTCGGAGAACGGCGCCGGCTGGCTGACCTGCGGCGATTCGGAGATGGAGATGGTCAAATTGCCCTGAGCGATGGCGACGGTGGACACGCGCACATTCTCGCCCATCACGATAATGCCCGAGACCTCGTCGACCACGACCTTGGCCGGCAGGTCGGGCTCGACCCGGATCTGCTCGACTTCGGTGATCAGGGAGACCATGTCGCCCGGCCAGGCGCCCGGCAGGTCCAGCACGACGAAGGACGGGTTGGCGGCGTGCGCGGCCGAGGCGCCCAGATAGGCGTTGATGGCCGAGGCCACGCGCTGGGCCGTCGTGAAGTCCGGATTGCGCAGGCTCAGCCGCACGAAAGGCTGGGAGGCAAGGTCGAACGGGATTTCCCGTTCCACAACCCCGCCGTTCGGAATGCGTCCGCTGGTCGGCACGCCCTGGGTCACCTCGGCGCCGTCGCCGGCGGCGGAAAAGCCGCCGATGGAGACCGAACCCTGGGCCACCGAATAGACCTCGCCGTCGGCGCCCAGCAGCGGCGTCACCAGCAGCGTCCCGCCCTGCAGGCTTTCGGCGTCGCCGAGCGCGGAGACGGTGACGTCGATCCGGGTGCCCTGGGCGGAGAAGGCTGGAAGGTTGGCCGTGACCATCACCGCGGCGACGTTTTCGGTGTTCAATTGGGCGTCGCGCGTGTTCACGCCCATCCGCTCCAGCATCGCCTCAAGGCTCTGGCGCGTGAACGGCGCGTTGCGCAGGGAGTCGCCCGTGCCGTCCAGGCCGACGACCAGGCCGTATCCGACCAGATGGTTCTCCCGCACGCCTTCGATATCGGCGATGTCCTTGATGCGCGACGCGCCAAAGGCCGGGGCCGCGATCAGGGCGGCGATTACTACGACAAAAGCGGCGGCGCGCATCGTTCTGAAGCTCCATCGGGCGCTTGGTCCGGTGCGCGCGTTGCAATGCCCGCGCCAAAAATTAGTCGAGCGATTTCAATACCTAGGGAGATTCCCTGATAGGCCCGCAGGGCCGATTGCGCCTGCCGGGCGGCAATTTCTGCCGCGCTTAAGCCGCTATTAACGCTAATCCCCGCAGCTTGGGCTTCGTGACGTACGGACCCCAATCCCGACCATGAAGATCAACGGCGCATCCCCCACGCCCCCGACGGCCCGCAAGAAGGCCGCCGCCCGCAAGGACGGCGCGGTGTTCGAGGCCGCCGGGGAGACCACGTCCAGCCGGGCGGCGAACGCCGCCTCCGGGCCGATGGGCGTCGCCTCGATCGATGCGCTGCTGGCGCTCCAGGGCGAAGACTTCGATAGTCCGAAGAAGCGCGCCACGGGCCGCGCCTTCACGCTTCTGGACCTGCTGGACGACATCAAGATCGCGCTTCTGGAAGGCGGCGTGCCGCAGTCGAAGCTGAACGCGCTGCTGGGCGCGCTCAGCGCCACGCGCGACGACACGCGCGACGAAAAGCTGGAGACCGTGCTCGACGAAGTCGAGACTCGCGCGATGGTAGAACTCGCCAAACACGAGACCCGTCCCGCCTGACGTGTGCCCGGCGTTTTTCACAGCTTCGAATCCTTGACAATCACCCGGCGCGCTGCGCAAAAGCCCCACCAAGCGCGATGGGGAGCGCCTAAGGGAAAACGCTCCACCAAGCGGTAAGAGGGACGCGTCGTCATAAAGAAGCGGGGTTCGTTATGGCGTGTGTTGACGAGAACCGGGTGGAGCTTCCAAAAAACTACCGGCCGACGGAAAAAGAGCCGTTCATGAGCGCCCGGATGCAGGAATACTTCCGGCGCAAGCTCTTGGCGTGGCGCGATGAAATCGTCGCGGAAAGCCGGACCACTCTGGACAATCTGCGGGCGGAAAACGTGGCGCTGCCGGACATGGCGGACCGCGCGTCTTCCGAAAGCGACCGTGCGCTCGAACTGCGCGCGCGCGACCGCCAGCGCAAGCTGATCTCCAAGATCGACGCGGCGCTGCGGAAGCTGGAGACCGGCGACTACGGCTATTGCGAGGACACCGGGGAGCCCATCGGCGTCGCCCGGCTGGACGCGCGGCCCATCGCCACGCTGTCTCTGGAGGCCCAGGAACGCCACGAACGGTCCGAGCGTCTGAGACGCGACGATTGACGGGCCGCTCCACGCTCTTCCGGCATTCCAGGATGTAAGGCGTGGTCGTGGGCGGCGGCGCGCATTCTTTCCGGGAACGGCTGCGGGCGGCGACCGCCCGGGCGCACGAACGGCTGGACGACCGTATCTCCAGCTTCGACCTGGGCGAGCCTGACGCCTACCGCGCCTTCCTGATCATGCATTCGGCCGTGCTGCCGCCGCTGGAGGCGGGCATTGCGCGCGCCTGCGCCGATGCGCCGGAGCTGGACCTGGCCGCGCGCAGCCGCACCAGCGCCCTCACCGCCGACCTCGAAACCATGGGCGCCCGGCCCGCCGCGCCGCTGCCGGTCGCCGAGCCGGCCTCGCTGGCTGAGGCGCTGGGCGCGCTCTATGTGCTGGAGGGCTCGCGCCTGGGAGCCCAGATTCTGATCCGCCGCGTGCGCGCCAGCGGCGACGCCCGGGTCCGCGCCGCGACCGCATTTCTGGAGCATGGATCGCCCGATCTGTGGCGGTCCTTCCTGGACGCCGCCTCATCCTATGTAGTTGACGAGGACGCCCTTTGCGCGGCATCGGATGGCGCCCTGTCGGCGTTCGGTGCGTTTCATCTCGCCTGCAGCCAGTACTTCCCGCTGCCAGTCAAGGACGAGCGCGCGCGTGTCTGAACGTTCCGAATTCATTTCGCCTGACGATCAGGTCGATCTCACCAATTGCGACCGTGAGCCGATCCATATTCCGGGGCGGGTTCAGTCGTTCGGTTTCCTGCTGGCGATGGACGAGGACGAGATCATCCGCCGCTGCTCGGCCAATGTCGCCGAATTCCTGGGCAAGGCGCCCGAGGACGTGCTGGATGCGCCCGCGCGGGACATTCTGGGCCAGGCCGGCCTGCACGCGGTGCGCGGCCAGCTCCAGATGCTGGGCGGGCAGGAGGGCGTGGAGCGTCTGTTCGGCATGACCGTGCCGGGCGTCGATGCGGCGTTCGACCTGGCCGTCCACCGCTCCGGCCCGCTGTCCATCGTCGAGGGCCAGCCGAGCGCCAAGGAAGGCACGGACGCCGCGGCGGCGGTCAGCCGCGTCACCGCGCGCCTGGGCGGGACGCCCGACGTGCAGGCGCTGGCCGACGGCGCGGCGCGCCATTTGCGGGCGCTGACCCGGTTCGACCGCGTCATGGTCTATCGCTTCGCCGAGGACGGCTCGGGCGAGGTGATCGCGGAGGCCGCGCGCGCCGACCTGCCCTCCTATCTGGGCCTGCACTACCCGGCCAGCGACATCCCCCAGCAGGCCCGCAAGCTCTATATGCGCAACCTGCTGCGCATCATTCCGGACGTGGCGGCGACGCCCTCGCCCATCCTGCCGGACGCCAGCTTCGACGGCGCGCCCATCGACATGTCGCACAGCGTTCTGCGCGCGGTGTCGCCGATCCATATCGAGTATCTTCAGAATATCGGCGTCGACGCCTCGATGTCGGTGTCGATCCTGCGCGGCGGCAGACTGTGGGGCCTGTTCGCCTGCCACCATATGAGCCCGCACGCGGTGCCGTTCGACATCCGCACGGCGGCGGAGCTGTTCGGCCAGATTTTCTCCTTCATGCTGGACTCCCGCATCCAGACCGAGACGTCCCGCCACGAGACCCAGGCGCGGCGCATCCATGCCGGGATGATGCGGTCGCTGGCCACCGGCGCCGACCCGCTGGAAAACATCACCGACGCGCTGGACGCCATGCGGGAGCTGCTGGACGCCAGCGGCGCCGCCGTCCGCCTGTCCGGCAAGACCGTGAAGCGCGGCGATGCGCCGGGCGGCGACGCGCTGCACCGGCTGGCCCAGCGTTTCCAGGGCACGGGCCCCGACCGGATTTTCGCCACCGACCATGTCGGGGAATTCTTCGAAAACGCTGGCGACATGCTGCCCAAGGTCGCGGGCCTGCTGGTCGTTCCGCTGTCGCGCACCAGCGACGACTGCCTGATGTTTTTCCGCGACGAGATCGTCAAGGAAGTGAACTGGGCGGGCGACCCGGCCAAACCGGCCATCGGCGGGCCCGACGGCGCGCGCCTGTCGCCGCGCAAGAGCTTCGACCTGTGGAAGGAAACCGTGCGCGGCCGCTCCAAGCCCTGGAGCGAGCAGGACCAGATGATCGCGGAATCCCTGCGCGTCTCGCTGCTGGAAGTCGTGCTGCAGCTGACGGACATGACCGCGCGCAACCGCAAGGAAGCGCAGGAGCGGCAGGAGCTGCTGATCGCGGAGCTGAACCACCGCGTGCGCAACATCCTGTCCCTGATCCGCGGCCTGATCGCCCAGAGCAAGTCCGGCGCGAAGACGGTGGACGAGCTGGTCCAGGTGATCGGGGAGCGAATCCAGTCTTTGGCCCGCGCCCACGACCAGCTGACCGAGAGCGGCTGGGCGCCCCGCCCGCTGCGCGACCTGATCCGCTCCGAAGCCGACGCCTATTTCGGCGAGAAGGCCCACCGCATCCACATGAAGGGGCCCAGCGTGCTGGTGACCGCGGAGGCGTTCGCGACGCTGGCGCTGGTGATCCACGAGCTGGTGACCAATTCGGCCAAATACGGCGCCCTGGCGGATTCCGCCGGCGAGATTTCGGTCGAATGGAGCATCCGCGAAAACGGCGCGCTGGAGCTGCACTGGGGCGAGCGCGGCGGTCCGCCGGTGAAGCCGCCCAGCCGCAAGGGCTTCGGCAGCACGATCGTGGACCGCGTCATCCCGCACGATTTGAAGGGCGAGGCGGAGATCGAATACCCGCTGTCCGGCGTGCGCGCCCGCTTCGTGATCCCGGCCATCCATATCGCCGAGGTCGGCGAGGAGATCGTCGACGAAGGCGGCCGGAAGATCGACACCGACGCCGGCGACGCCGACGAGCTGAAGCTCGGCCGCACCCTGCTGGTGGAGGACAATCTCATCATCGCGATGGACGCGGAGGAGCTGCTGCTGAAATGCGGCGCGGACTCGGTGGACACCGCCGGATCGGTGGCCGAGGCCCTGCGCATCATCGAGCAGCAGGCGCCGGACATCGCCGTCCTGGACGTCAATCTGGGGTCGGAGAGCAGTTTGAAGGTCGCCGAAAAGCTGACAGAGCTGGGCGTGCCCTTCCTGTTCGCCACCGGCTATGGCGACCGCGCCGACCTCGGCGGGATGGAGGACATCCCGGTCGTGACCAAGCCCTATTCGGCCGACACGATGCGCCCGCAACTGGCGCAGCTTCTGGCGGCGAAGACATGACCGCCGACCTGCTCGCCGCCTGGCTGCATTTCCTCGCGGCCTTCACGCTGGCCGGCGCGCTGTTCGCCCAAATGGTCCTGCTGTCGATGGGGCCGGACCGCACCATGGTCCGGCGCATGGCGCGGCTGGACGCGATCTATGGCGTCTCCGCGGCGCTGGTGCTGATCGGCGGCGTCCTGCGCGTCGCCTATGGCGCGCGCGGCGCGGCCTTCTACATGGAAAACCCGTTCTTCCATCTGAAGATCACGCTGTTCCTGGTCGCCGCGCTGCTGTCGATCTGGCCGACCATCATGTTCTTCAAATGGCGCGCCGCGGCGAAGGCCGATCCGGACTGGCAGCCGGCCGCCGCGCAGGTCAAACGCGCGCGCATGATCACCCATATCGAGCTTACGCTCATTGCCCTGATCATCCTGGCCGCCGGGCTGATGACGCGCTTCTACGCCCTCTAGAGGCGCTCAGAGCGCCTTTTCCATCAGGATGTGCGGGATGGTGTGTTCGTCGAATTCCTCGCCCGCCGCGGCATAGCCGCGCTGCTCGTAGAAGCGCCGGGCCATGCACCGTGCGTGCGTCTCGATCCGCGCCACGCCGCTGGCGCGCGCCTGTTCCTCGGCGAACCCGATCAGCTTCGCCCCGACGCCGGTGCCCTGCATCGCCGGGGCGACCGCCATATGGCGCAGACGCATCCGGCCCGGCCCGTCCGGGTACAGGCCGGCGCAGGCGATCACCGCTCCGTCCAGCAGCGCCGCGAAATGCCGCCCCGTGCGGTCGCGCGCCAGTTCCTCCTCGTCGATCTCGACGCCGAGCGGCCGGCGCAGCACGGCGTCGCGCAGCGCCAGCTCCGCCCGGTACTCGTCCGATCCGATCTCGATTTCGCGGCAGGTGATGTCCATGGCGTTCCCCTAGCCGCGCCCGGCCCCGGCGCAAAGAAGAAAGGCGACGCCCCTTGCGGGACGCCGCCTTTCCGTCGGGGTCCTTCACGGCTTCCGCCGTGAAGCGATGTGCGCCGCCCGGCCGGACGGTCAGAACGGCGAAACGATTTCCCAGAACTCCTGCCCGTAGCGGGGCTTCTGAAGCTCGGTGATATGGCCGCGGCCGCCATAGGAGATGCGGGCCTCGGCGATCTGGCTGTGCTGGATCGTGTTGGTGGCGCTGATGTCCTCCGGGCGGATCACGCCGCTGACCAGAAGCTCGCGCACCTCATAGTTCACGCGCACCTCCTGACGGCCAGCGATCACCATATTGCCGTTCGGCAGAACCTGGGTGACGACCGCCGCGACGGTCAGCTCCACGCTCTCGGCCCGGTTGATCGCGCCGTTGCCGGCGGTCGAGCTGTCGGAGCCGAAATCGGCCGCGTTGCCGGGGTCGAAATCGCCGCCCACGGCGTTCTCCACCACCCGCTCCAGCCCGAAGACGGAGGCGAGGCTCACCGCTTCCGACCCGCTGCGCGAGCGCTGGGTGGAATTGCTGACGGTGGCGGAGTCGGTGATGTCGATATTCACGGTCAGGATGTCGCCGACCCGGTTGGCGCGCTGGTCGTTGAAGAAGGTGCGCGCGCCCGCCCGCCACAGCGAGTTCGGGGCGTAGACCTCCGCCTGCGGCGCGGGCATCGGCATGGTGATCGGCGAACGCCCGGCGATGCTGACCGGATTGTCGATCGGCGACATCGGCGGCTCCTCCCCGATCTGGGACAGGCGCTGGGCGGTGCCGCAAGCCGACAGGGCCGCGAGGACGAGGCTGCAGAGAACGGCGCGGCGGATCATTGGATTTCTCCGTTGGCGGCGTACATGCGCGGCGCCTCGACCCGGGCGCGGCCCGGGGCCTCGGCCACCGCTTCGATGACGCGGTTGGACTGCAGGTTCAGAATGCGCAGGGCCGAGCCCTGCGGCGCGTCTTCCAGCGCGCGTCCGCGGGCGGCCAGCTGGATGCCCGGGCGGATATAGAACACAGTCACCAGTTCGTTCTTGGTGATGACCGACGGCGTGGTGACGTCGAAGCGGCGGATCGGGGCGCCGGGGCGCAGCGTCCGCTTGGCCTCCATCCCCTCGATCATCGCGGGGTCCAGCACCGCGTCCGAAGGCAGGCGGTTGGCCGGAACCTCGATCCAGACCAGGTCGGCGGCGGTGACATGTTCGCCGGACTGCAGCGGCCGGACCACGGCCGGCGCCTCGACCAGCGCCTGCGCGCGGCCGGTGACGCGCACCGGGTCGGCGGCGGCGGACGCCATGATCTGGGCGATGAAGGCCCCGGTGCGGTCCTGATAGTCCAGCGACACCACCGTCGGCGCAGCGCCTTCGGGAACCGTCAGGACCGGCGCGCCGGTAAAGGAGATTTCGTGGCGCATGTCCGGCTGGCGCCCGGCCAGCTCCTGCGCGATCAGCTCGGTCAGCTCCCCGGCCGCGATCACGCGGTCGGCGGCGCGCGCGGCGAAGGGCGCCAGAAGCACCGCGACGGCCAGCGTGGCGAGGATCAGTCTGGGCAGCAGGCGGGGCATCAATTCGCTCCTCAGCGCAGTTGCGACGACGTGGCCAGCATTTCGTCGGAGGCGGTGATCACGCGCGCGTTCATTTCATAGGCGCGCTGGGCCTGGATCAGGGCCGTGATCTCGGCCACCGGATTGACGTTGGCGGCCTCGACAAAACCCTGGCGCAGCGTCCCGAAGCCCTCGTCGCCGGGCGTGCCCTGCGTGGCGGGGCCGGAGGCCGCAGTCTCCAGAAAATAGTTCTCGCCGACCGCTTCCAGGCCGGCCTCGTTGAAGAAGTTCGACAGCTCCAGCTGGCCCACGGTCTGTGCCTCCGGATCGCCGGCGATGCGAACCTGCACCTGGCCGGTATTGTTCACGATGACGCTTTCGGTCCCCTGGGGAATGGTGATGCCGGGCTGGACGACATAGCCCTCCGCGGTCACCAGCTCGCCGTTGCCGGACAGGGAGAAATTGCCCGCCCGCGTATAGGCCTCGCCGCCATTGGGCATCTGCACCCGGAACCAGCCCTGGCCGTTGATGGCGAGGTCGTAGGGGTTGGAGGTCTGGGACAGGTTGCCCTGTTCGGTGATGCGGTAGACCGAGCCGGTCTTCACGCCGAGGCCGACCTGGACCCCGGTCGGCACGATCGTGCCGGCGTCGGAGGAGGCGACGCCCATCTCCTCCGCGTTCTGATAGAGCAGGTCCTGAAACTCCGCCCGCTGGCGCTTGAACGCCACCGTGTTCATGTTGGCGAGGTTGTGGGAGATGATCTCCACATTCAGCTGCTGGGCCAGCATGCCCGTGGCGGCGATACCGAGCGATCTCATGGTCTAATCCCCTAGCCCTTCACGCTTCCAAGGCGTTCGATGGAACGGCGCGACAGGTCCGAATTTTCCTCGATCATTTTCGATACGGACTGGTAGGTGCGCGTGATTTCCAGCATCCGCGTCAGCTCCAGCACCGGGTTCACGTTCGACGATTCATAAAAGCCCTGGCGGATGTCCGGCGCCTCGACCAGCACCGGCCCGGCGTCCGGCCCGGCGGTGATGCGGCCGCCCCCGGCCTTCTGCAGGCTGGACAGGCGATCGAACGTCATCACGCCCAGCCGCGTCAGCTCCAGCCCGTTCACGGCGACCGAACCGGCCGGCGAGATGTCGATCTGGTTGGAGCCCGGGGGAAAGATGATCGGCTCGCCGCCATCGTCCAGCACAGCGGACCCGTCGGAGGTGACCAGCCCGCCCTCGGCGTTCACCGAAAACCGGCCGTCGCGCGTGTACTGGATGTTGTCGCCGACCTGGATCTGGAAAAACCCGTCGCCCTGGATGGCCAGGTCGAAATCGCGGCCTGTGTGCTCCAGCGCGCCGGTGCGGAAGTCGCGCAGCACGCCCCAGTCGGCGACATAGCGGATCTGCTCCCCGCCCTCGGCGTCGCGCGCCTTGCCCATCGGGCGCTCTGCCAGAAGCTCGTGTTCGGCCTTGAAACCGGCCGTCGACATGTTCGCGATATTGTTCGCGGCGATATCCATGGACCGGCGCAGCGTCATCTGACGCGCCAGACCGATCATCATCGCATTATCCATCGCCGCCTCCGCTTCCCTTCTGGATCGCCGCCCGCTTTCGGCGGGCCGCAAAGTGGCGTCTTCGTCCCGGGGTCGTAGCAGGGGGCGTGCCAGTTCGATTGTCTTTTGAATTCAGTGATTTGGGGAAAATCGCGCTGCCGGATACCGGCAAAGCCGGCGCAGCGCCCGGCAAGTTTTGCCCGCCGCACACCCTCTCTTAACCCTGACGCCTGCACATTTCGTCCGGGATCGAAGGGACCGTGAAATGTTGAAGAAAAAGGCGAAAAAGGAGGCCCCGGCGGACACCGAGGCCGAGGCCGAGGACGCCGGCGATGACGCCGAGGCGGACGGCGGCGGCGAAGACGCCGGCGCGGGCGCCCCTCCGCCCAAAAAGGGCGGCCTGATGAAGAAGCTGCTGATGTTCGGCCTGCCCGCGGTGATCGTGCTGCTGGGCGGCGCCGGGGCGGCGATCATGTTCCTGGGCGGCGAATCCGAAACCGCCGCGCATGGCGGCGAGCATGTCGCGGAGGGCGGCGACGGCCATCAGGAAATGGCGGAGGCCGAGCCTTTCTTCTTCTACGAAATGCCGGAGCTGCTGGTGAACATCAACGGCGGCAACGGCAAGACCAGCTTCCTGAAGCTGAAGCTGAATATCGAGGTGACGGAGGAAGAGCTCCTGCCCGTCCTCGACGAAAGCATGCCGCGCGTGATCGACCGCTATCAGGGCTTCCTGCGCGAATTGCGGCCGGAGGATCTGTCCGGCTCCGCCGGCTATTACCGGCTGAAGCTGGAGCTGCTGCGCCGGGTGAACCTCGCCATCGCGCCGGCCGAGGCCGAGGCGGTGAATATCGACCAGATGCTGATCCAGTAAGGGTTTCCCGACCGATATGGCGGACGCCGCGGACATAGAAGAAGAAGAGGACGTCCTGGACGAGGAGGCGGCCGAGGCCGAAGGCGCCGAACCGACCACCCAGGAGCGCATCCTCAATCAGGACGAAATCGACTCCCTGCTGGGGTTCGATGTCGGGGACGAGAGCGCCTCCGACCGCTCGGGCATTCGCGCCATCATCAATTCGGCGCTGGTCTCCTATGAGCGCCTGCCGATGCTGGAGATCATCTTCGACCGCCTGGTGCGGTTGATGACGACCTCCCTGCGCAATTTCACGTCCGACAATGTGGAAGTCAGCCTGGACAATATCTCGTCCGTCCGGTTCGGTGACTATCTGAACTCCATCCCCCTGCCCGCCATCCTGTCGGTGTTCCGCGCCGAACAGCTCGACAATTACGGGCTGATGACGGTGGATTCGAACCTGATCTATTCCATCGTCGACGTGCTGCTGGGCGGGCGCCGCGGCACCGCAGCGATGCGGGTTGAGGGCCGCCCCTACACCACGATCGAGCGGGTTCTGGTGCAGCGGATGGTGGAGGTCGTGCTGGCCGACGCCGGTCAGGCCTTCGATCCGCTGACGCGCGTCGATTTCCATCTGGACCGGCTGGAGACCAATCCGCGTTTCGCCGCCATCGCCCGGCCGGCCAACGCCGCGATCCTGGTCAAGCTGCGCATCGATATGGAGGACCGCGGCGGGAAGCTGGAGCTCCTTCTTCCTTACGCAACGCTGGAGCCCATCCGTAAAATGCTGCTGCAGCAGTTCATGGGCGAGAAATTCGGCCGCGACAATATCTGGGAAAGCCACTTGGCCAGCGAGCTGTGGCAGACAGACGTGGAAGTCCGCGCGGTGCTGGACGAGCAGGAAATGCCCCTGCACCGCATCAAGGAATTGAAGGTCGGCGACACGCTGATGCTGGGCGCCGGGCCGGACAGCCTGGTCAGCCTGCGCTGCGGGATCATTCCGCTGACCAAGGGACGCATGGGCCGCATCGGCAACAAGATCGCCGTCCGGTCCGAAGGGGCGCTGGGCCTGCCGGCCCGCCAGGCAATAATCGAAGAGGCGCAGTCATGATCGCGATCGTTTTCCAGTCCGCCGCCGCGGTGATCGCCCTTACGGCGGCCATCATGGCCTGGAAACTGGAACGCCGGCTGATCCGCCTGCGCACCGGCCAGGACGGCATGCAGAAGGCCGCCGCGACCCTGACCGAGGCGGTCGCCCGCGCCGAGGCCAGCGTGCGCAATCTGCGCGCCGAGGGCGCGGAGGCCGCGGCGGAGCTGGAAGGCCTGATCGAACGCGCCCGCGCCACCGCCGACGAGTTGCGCCTGATGAACGATGCGCCGGCCCGCCGGCGCCCGGCGCGCCCAGCCCACCGGCCAGCCGCCCAGCCCGCGCCGGAGCGCAGCGCCCGCCCGACGGCCGAGCCGCTGGATCTGGACCTGGATCTGGACCTCGACCTGCAAATGGACCCCGAACCGCGCCCTCTGCCCGCATCCCTGCGGCCGCAAGGGGCTGACCTGATCGAAGCGCTTCGGAGAGTGCGATGAGCCGTCTGCGAATTTTCGCCGTATCCGCCGTCCTGCTGGGCGGCGCCGGCAGCCTTCATGCGCTGGAGGTCGGAAGCGGCCTCGCCGCGCTGCTGGCCGCCCCCGCCGCCGCCGCGGAGACCGAGGAAGACGCCGCGGGCGCCGGCGGCGAGGCCCATGACGAGACGCTGGCGGAGGCGGAGACCGACATCCTGCCCGCGCCGGAGGGCGACGGCCCGGCCGCCGGCAACAGCTTTCCCGAAAAGATCGGCGCGAGCCCCGACGAATACCGCATCCTGATCAGCCTGCAGGAGCGCCGCCGCGAGCTGGAGGCGTGGGAGACCGATATCGAGACCCGCGCCCAGCTGGTCGCCGCCGCCGAACAGCGCGTCCAGGAACGCCTGGCGGAGTTGAAAGGCGTGCAGGCGGAGATCGAGGCGCTGCTGGATCAGGTCGGCGAGCAGGAAGAAACGCGCATCGGCGCGCTGGTCGCCACCTATGAGAAGATGAAGTCGAAGGATGCCGCGCGCATCCTGGCCGGTCTGGACGATCCCACCGCCATGCTGGTCGTGGCGCGGATGAAGGAAACCAATCTGGCCGCCGTTCTGGGCGCCATGCCCACCGACGACGCCACGCGCATCACCGAAATGCTGGCCCAGCGGGCCGACCTGACCGCCATCGTGGGCGACGGGCTTTCCGGCGAAACTTAACGGCGCCGCAAGATGCGACCCCTAGACTTTCCCGAGGATCGCGGCGCCCACCGGCGCCGGCGAGAGGGATGAGCATGACGGGCCGGTATCTGATCGCCGCGGCCGCCCTGTGGCTGGCCGCGGGCTCGGCGCAGGCCGCCGATACGGTGCGCACCGATGTGTCGCGCGCCGACGGCTATGTGCGCATCAATTTCATCTGGCCCGAATCCCAGGGCGACGCCCCCATCGCCGCCGACGCCTCGGTCGAGAACCAGGTCCTGCTGATCCGCTTCTCGCGCGAGGTGGAGCTGGACGACGCCCCCATCCTGCGGGAAATGAGCGCCGAGGCCGCCCGCGTGCGCCTGGACCCGGACCAGCGGACGCTGCGCGTGGCGCTGAACGTGCCGGCCCGCGCCCATGTCTCGCGCTCCTACAACGTGCTGGCCGTCGACGTGATGCCGCCGGAGGCGTCCGACCCGCCGGACGTGATCTCCCCCCGCGCCGCCGCGGAGGCGGAGGCCCGCCGCCGCGCCGCGGAGGCCCCGCCGGACGAGGCCGAACAAGCCCCGCCCCTTCTTCAGGTCGAGGTGCGCCGGGCCACCAGCCCGGCGTTCGACCGCATCGTCTTCGACTGGCCGGAGCATGTGGACTACATGCTGGGCGAGCGCGACGGCGCCTGGCGCCTGACTTTCGAGCGCGACGCGGAGCCGGACCTCGGCTCCCTGCGCGCCGATCCGCCCGCGCGCCTGCGGTCCATCGAGGCCAGCCACGAAGACAACAAGCTGACGATCCATATCGTCCCGTCCCCCGGCGCCGCGCCGCGCGCCTTCCGCGAGCGCAACACCGTGATCGTCGACCTGTCGGCGGCGGACGGCGGCGACGCGGCGCTGCTGGCCCAGCTCGCCGAACTGGCCGAGTCGATGGACGCCAACGCCGTTGGCTCCGAGCCGGTCGAGGCCGCCGCCCACGAAGATCCCGCCCCCGAGGAGCCCTTCCGCGAGGAGCCCGAGCCCGCTCTGGGGGCGCCGGTCCAGCTGGTCGAGGGTGTGGAGGCCGAGGCGGACGAGGAGCCCGCTTATGAGGCGCCCGCGCAGGCCGAAGCCGCGCCCGCCCCCGAGGCGCCGGCCCGTCCGCAGACGAATTTCGCCGGCGACCCGGTTCCGGATTCGGGCATCGTTCAGGCGCGTGTATCCGCGCTTGGCGGCGACCTGCTGCTGGAATTCCCCTGGGCCGCCCCGGTGCGCGCCGCCGCCTTCCGCCGCGCCGGAGCGCTGTGGATCGTGTTCGACGCGCAAGCCGGGATGGACCTCTCCGAAATCGAGCGCGGCCAGAGCATGGTCGACGATGTGGAGGCGTTGCAGGGCCGCGGCTACAGCGCCGTGCGCATCGCCGCGCCGGAAACCGCCCAGGTGTCGCTGCGAAGCTCCGGCCGCGAGGGCGAGACGTGGACCTTTGTCCTGGCCGAAACCGCCGACGCCGCCCGCGCGCCTGTTCGCCGCCCTGCCGGGCGTCGGCGCCGTGCTGCGCATCCCGGATCCCGGCGTGGGCGACACGCTGATCGTGGCCCCCGCTCCGCCGCCCGCGCGCGGCGTGCTGGACGGGCGCGCCTTCCTCAGCTTCTCGATCCTGCCGAGCGCGCAGGGTCTGGCCATCCAGAGCCTGTCCGGCGAGCTGATGACCCATGCCGACGAGGAAGGCGTGTGGATCACCCCGCCCCAGAGCCTGGGCGTGCCGATGCCGCAATCGGCCACCCGCTCCCCGGCGCTGGTGTCCTTCGTGTCCGGCGAGCCCGCCGCGACCTTCGAGGCGCGCAAATCCTCCATCGAGCGCCGCGTCGCCGCGGACGCCCTGCCCGACGCGCAGGTGGAGATGGCGCGCTTCCTGCTGGAGCGGCAGCTGGCGCCCGAGGCGCTGGGCGCGCTGGCCCTGGCCGAGGAGCGCGACGCCCAGCTGGGCTCCGATCCCGATTTCCGCGCCCTGCGCGGCGTCGCCGCCGCCCTGGCGGGGCGGATGCGGCAGGCCGAGGCGGACCTCTCCATCCCGGCTTTGACCAGCGATCCGGCCGCTCAGCTCTGGCGCGCCTGGATGCGCACACAGACGCAGGACTGGCTGGGCGCGCGGCGCGCCTTCGCCGAGGGCGAGGCCTCGATCAACGATTTCCCGCCGCACTGGCGCGCCCGCTTCCGCGAGGCATACGCCCGCACGGCGCTGGAGCTGAACGACCTGTCCACCGCGAAACAGCAGCTGGATATCGCCGGCGCCGAACCGGCCGACGACTGGACCGCGCTGCGCGTCGAACTGAACTCCGCGCGCTGGCGCGAGGCCGCCGGACAGGCCGAGGAAGCCCTGACCGCCTATGACGAGCTGGCCCGCTCCGGCGACGAGGAGATCGAGGCGCGCGCCATCCTGGCCGCCGCCCGGCTGCGCCACGCCACCGGCGGCAGCAGCACCAGCGAGCTGATCGAGACGCTGGAGAGCCTGCGCTGGCGCTGGCGCGGCGACGATGTGGAGCTGGAGACGATCCGCGCCCTCGGCAAGCTGTATGTGGATCTGGGACAGGACCGGCAGGGGCTGGAGGCGATGAAGGCCGCCGTCGCCCGCTTCCCGGACCACCCGGTCTCCCGCGTGATCTTCAGCGACATGATGTCGATGTTCGCCGAACTGTTCCTGGAAGGCGGCGCCGACCGGCTGGACCCGGTGGAGGCCGTCGCCCTGTATTACCAGTTCGCCGAACTGACCCCGGCGGGCGCGGAGGGCGACCGCATGGTGCGCCGCCTGTCGGAGCGTCTGGTCGCCTTCGACCTGCTGCCCCAGGCCTCCGAGCTTCTGCAGCACCAGGTCGACAACCGGCTGCACGAACCGCGCGCCAAGGCGTCGGTCGCCGCGGACCTGGCGCTGATCTATCTGATGGACCGTCGGCCCGAGGCGGCCCTGCGCGTCCTGCGCAGCACCCGCGTGACCCAGCTGCCCCCGGCCCTGGCCGAGGAGCGTCGGATCATCGAGGCCCGCGCGCTGGCGGAGCTGGACGCCCATGACGCGGCGCTGGACCTGATCGCGGGCGATCCCAGCATCGAGGCCGCGCGCCTGCGCGCCGACATCGCCTGGAAGCTGCGCGACTGGCCGCTGGCCGGCGAACGTCTGGAAGAGATGCTGGGCGACCGCGCCGACGCCCCCGGCCCGATCGGGGCGGAGGACAGCGCCGCGGTGCTGCGCGCCGCCGTCGCCTATTCGCTGGCGCGGGAAAAAGACAAGCTGGGCGACGTGGCCGAACGCTATGGCGCGCTGATGCGCACCGGGCCGGACGCCACCGCCTTTGTCGCCGTGACGCAGGAGCTGGAGACCAGCGGCCTGCGCCTGGCCGAAATCGCGGACCGTGCGGCCGACACCGCCGCGCTGGAGGCCTTCCTGGACCGCCGGCGCGACCGGCTGGAGCCGCAGGCCGAACCGCCCTCAAGCCTCGCCCCGGCTCCGGCCGCAGGCGACCCGGCCGGAGAGCAGGCGGCGGCCGAAACCGCCGCCGCCCGGGGCTAGGGCCTACTCCAGAAGCGCGCGCAGCATCCACGCGGTTTTTTCGTGATAGGACACGCGCGGGCTGACCAGATCGTCCGTCGCGGTGTCGCCGGCCTTGTCGGCGGCGTCGACCAGCGTCTTGGCTGTGCGCGACAGCGCCTCGTGACCCTTCACCAGATTGGCGATCATCGTGTCGGCGCCCGGCACGCCGTTGTCCTCGGTGATCGTGGTGCGCTTTTCGATGTCGCTCCAGCCGATCGGGGCGTTGAAGCCCAGCGAGCGGATGCGCTCGGCGATCTCGTCGGTCGCGGTCCACAACTCGTTGTATTGCTGCTCGAAAATATCGTGCAGCGGCTGGAAGCGCGGGCCGGTGACGTTCCAGTGATAGGCGTGCGTCTTGAAATAGAGGTTGTAGGTGTCGGCCAGCAGGACCTGCAGCTTTTCAGCGATGTCCTCCCGGTCCTCTTTCTTGATGCCGATGTCGATATCCATCGAAAATTCTCCTTCGGGCAGTCCCGTTTTACGTTCGCTAAGGTCGGGGTTTCCGCCCGCGTTTCAAGATAGATTCGCCCGTGAAAATAATGATGACGCGATCAATTCGCCTTATCGCGGTTTCGCGGCCGCCTAGCGCCAGCGCGGCCCGGTGATCCAGGCCACCAGGCTCCAGCGCACGCCCCGCGTCACCGGCGTCACCCGGTGCAGGACGAAGCTCGGGAAGGCGATCACCGTCCCGCGCGCCGCCTCGCCCTTGTAGAAGCCGTCGCCGAGCGAGAATTCCAGGTCCCCGCCCTCGTAGTCGGCCGGGTCGGACAGCTGGACGGAGATGGAGATTTTCCGCCGCGGCGCCAGATTGCTGAAATCCAGGTGCCAGTCGTAATGGCCCTCGTCATCAGCGTGATAGCAGGCGATCTGCACCGCGCCGATGGAGTCGACCTCCACGTTGAAACAGGCGCGGTTCATGTCGCCCGCGCCTTCCCAGATGCGCCGGTACAGCCAGCCGTGGCGCTCGTCGGGCTTCAGCAGCGCGACGCGGGAGCGCCGGATCTTCGGATCGACGCCCCCCGCGCCCAGCAGGCCCTTGTCCTGCAGCGAGGCGTGCTCGGCGATCAGCCCGTCCATCTCCTCCGGCGTCAGCAGGCCCGACGCATTGGCGAGGATCTGGAACGGCGGAAGCCGGTCGCCGGCCGGCCCGGTCACGACAGCCGCGTCATGACAACTGCGAACAGAAGCGCTGGATGCGCGCCACCGCGTCCTCCAGCACCGCCGTCGAGGTGGCGTAGGACACGCGGAAATAGGGCGCGAGGCCGAACGCGCTGCCCGGCACCGCCGCCACCTTCTCGCAGGCCAGCAGCGCGGCCACGAAGTCGGTATCGGTCTTCAGGACCTCGCCATTCGGCGCGGTCTTGCCGATACAGCCGCCGCAATTGGGATAGGCGTAAAACGCCCCGTCCGGCGTCAGGCAGGTCAGCCCCTCGGCCTTGTTCAGGCCCGCCACGACCAGATCGCGCCGCTCCACGAAGCTCTTTTTCCAGCCGTCCAGGAAGTTCATCGGCCCGGTCAGCGCGCCAACCGCTGCCCATTGCGCGATGGAGCACGGGTTGGACGTGGTCTGGCCGCCGATCTTGCACATCGCGTCGATCAGCTTCTTCGGCCCGGCGGCGTAGCCGATGCGCCAGCCGGTCATGGCGAACGCCTTGGACACGCCGTTCACGGTCAGCGTCCGGTCCTTCAGGTCCGGCGCCACCTGCGCGATGGTCGCGAATTCCTGGCCGCTATACAGCAAGTGCTCGTACATATCGTCGGTCATGACCCAGACCTGCGGATGCTTGCGCAGCACCTCGGCCAGGCCCGCCAGCTCGTCGGCGGTATAGACCGCGCCGGTCGGGTTGGACGGGCTGTTCAGGATCAGCCAGCGCGTCTTGTCGGTGATTGCGGCTTCCAGCGCCTGCGGCGGCAGCTTGAAGCCTAGATCGTCGCCCGCCGGCGCGGACACGGCGTGGCCGCCGGCCATCGCCGCCATGTCGGGATAGGACACCCAGTACGGCGCCGGCACCACGACCTCGTCGCCCGGGTTCAGCGTGGCCAGCAGCGCATTCCACAGCACCGCCTTGCCGCCCGGCGAGACGTTGATCTCGCTGGTCTGGTATTCCAGCCCGTTCTCGCGCTTGAACTTTTCGACGATCGCCTTTTTCAGCTCCGGAATCCCGTCGACGGCCGTGTATTTGGTCTCGCCGCGGCGGATCGCCTCGATCGCCGCCTCCTTGACGTGATCGGGCGTGTCGAAGTCCGGCTCCCCGACGGACAGGGAGATGACGTTCTCGCCCTTTTCCTTCAGCTCGCGCGCGCGCTGGGTGATGACCATGGTCGCGGACGGCTGAACCCGTTTGATGGTTTCGGACAGGATCAGTTCGGAGGACATTTTCTGCTTTCCTTGGCGCGCGTCGCGGGGCGCTAACGCGGGCGCCCGTTTAACGCCGCAGCGCGCCCCAGCCAAGGGCCGCGCGCGGGGCGGGACCCTGCGATGCGTCCTTGCAGATTGACCGGAAGGCGGCTTTTACGCTTGGCTCGGTCATGAGCTTTTCATCCGATACGTGCGCGCCGGCGCACCCGGCGGTCCTCGCAGCGCAGGCCGCCGCAAATACCGGCTTCGCCCCATCCTACGGCGCAGACGACTATAGCGCCCGCCTGGCCGGCCGCCTCCGCGAGGTGTTCGAGACCGACGATCTGGCCGTGGCCATCGCCACCACCGGCACCGCGGCGAACGCCCTGGCCCTGTCCATGCTGACCCCGCCGACCGGCGGGGGGCTCTGCCACCACATCGCGCACATCAACACGCATGAGCGCGGGGCGCCGGAATTCTTCACCGGCGCGAAGCTGACCGGCCTGCCCGGCGACCACGCCCGCATCGACCCGGACGCGCTGGAGGCGGCGCTGGCCGCGCGCGACCCGGGCTTCGTCCATCTGCCCCTGGCCTCCGCCCTTTCGATCTCCAACCTGACCGAGAGCGGCACGGTCTACAGCCCGGCGGAGGCGTCCCGCCTGTGCGGGATGGCGAAGGATTCCGGCCTCGGCGTCCATGTCGACGGCGCGCGCTTGGCCAACGCCATCGCCGCCACCGGCGCGGCCCCGGCGGACCTCACCTGGCGCGCCGGGGCCGACGCGGTCAGTTTCGGCCTCACCAAGAATGGCGGCATGTCGGCGGAGATGATGATCCTGTTCGGCCCCCTCGCCGCCCGCGGGGACGAGCTGGAGGCCCGCCGCAAGCGCGCCGGCCAGATGCCGGCCAAGGCCCGCTTCGCCGCCGCCGAGGCGCTGGCGCTGCTGGAGGACGGGCTGTGGCTGGACCTGGCCGCGGCCGCCAACCGCGCCGCAACCAAGCTGTCCGAGGGGCTGGCCGCCATTCCGGGGGTGGAGGTGCTGTATCCGGTCCAGGGCAATCTGGTCTTCGTCCAGATGCCCGAAGCCGTGGCCGGCAAGGCCGCCGCGGCCGGCGCCGGCTCCTACGCCCGTCAGGGCTCGGCCCGGCTGGTCTGTTCCTGGAACACCGAGGACGCGGAAATCGAGGCGCTGCTGAGCGCGCTCGCCTAGCGGTCCGGAATCTCGGCCGGCCCCAGCGGCGCCAGCAGCGGCGCGGACCGGCCCGTGCCCGGCCGCACCGGCGCGGGGCCGGCCATCTGTATCCGCGCCAGCGACAGCGCCCGCGTCAGCACCGGGTCGCGCCCGGCGGCGAGGTCCGCCAGCTCGGGCCGCATTTCGATGTCCGGCGCGACGCCATGCCCGGGATCGCCAGCCGACTGCGCATACTGGCGCAGCAGCGGAATGCGCAGCGAATGGCCCGAATGGGGCAGCGCCACGAAGGCGAACATGCCCCCCACCGGCCCCTGCGCGCTGCCGCCCGTCATCTCCCCGATCAGCGTGCCCGCGCCCCAGCGCTTCAGCCGCGCGGCGACCAGCGCGGCGTTGGAGTCGGTCAGCGGGTCGATCAGGACATAAAGGTCGCCGCGGAAGCCCGGCTGCAGCGGCGGGTGCGGCGCCAGCATGCCGTCGAATTCCGGTCCGTGCGCCCGCCAGCCGCCGCCGGCGAACGGCGCGAACAGGCCCGGCTCCAGCAGCCGCTCGTCGGTCATCGCCGCGATGTCCGCGATCGGCGCGAAATCCTCCGCCGCCGCCTGGGCCAGCGTGATCAGCTGCACCCGCTCTTCCGCCAGATAGCGCAGCAGCGTCAGCGCCATCAGCGAGGAGCCGCCGCCATTGCCGCGCAGGTCCAGAATCAGCGCCCTGGTCCCGCGCGCGAACATGTCCTCGAAGGCGCGGGACAGGATGCGCGGCCCGTCCGGCCCGGTCTGGAAACTGCCGACGCGCAGATAGGCCGCCTCGGCCGACAGCGGCAGATACAGGATGTCCCGCCGGGCGCTGGCCCCGCGCTCCGCCCATGCCCCGCCGAAGGCGTCGATCAGCCCGTCCAGCGTGATGCGCGGCGCCGAAACGGCCCGTTCCGCCCCCTCGCCCGTGCGCACGGTCAGCGCCTGATCCGCCGCCGATGGAAACAGCATCGCCGAATAATGGTCGAGGTCGGAGCCGGAAAAATCCCCGCCCCCGCCGCACAGCTGGGCGTCCCGCGCCCGGTCATTATCGCCGTCCTGCGCCACCAGCGCGCGCGCCGCGGCCAGATAGTCCGCCGCCGCAACGCCGTCGACCGACAGGACCTCGTCGCCGGGCGCCAGACCCGCCGCCTGCGCCGCCGCCGTGACCTCCGTCGCGAACAGCCGCCCGTTCCTGATGTCGCAGCGCCAGGGCGCGTACACCGCCGCCCGCCGCGCCCGGCGCGTGATGGCGGACGCCGGCTGCATTACCAGATGGGAATCCTTCAGCCGCGCCGCCGCGCCGGCCAGCGCCGCGTACATGGCGTCGGAATCGGCCGGCGGGTCGGCCGCGATGGCGTCCAGCGCCGCGTCGAATTCGGCCCGCTCCGCGAACCGGCCGAAGCCCGGATAGGCATAGTCCATCGCCCGGCGCACCAGCGCGACTTCCTCCCGCGCCTCGGCGGGGGTCAGCGCGTCGGCGCGCGCGGCCCCGGCGGCGGCCAGGACCAGAAGGATCAGGACAAGGCGCATGGCCGGGACACTAGCCGAGGCCGCGCCCCGCCCCAACGGTCTGAGCCCAGCGCTGCGCGCGGCAGGCGGCGCGAACCTTTCCCCGGGGCCGGGCGTTGCTGGGGCGAAAACAAGGAGGAAGTCCCCGATGGAACTCAACACCGAAACGGTGTGCGGCCTGATCCTTCAGATCCGCCAGTTCGACGGCAAGGAAGCCAATGTGGACCCCGATTCCGGCTCCGACCCCGGCGACACAGAGGCCGACGACGTGCCCTTCAAGGACACGCTCCAGACCACCGCCCGCGACTCGATCGAAGACGTACTACGCTCCGAAATCGAGGCGATGAACGAGGAAGAACAGGCGGAGCTTGTCGCCCTCGCCTGGCTCGGCCGCGGCGACTACACGCCGGACCAGTTCGCCGCCGCCAAGACGGACGCGCGGTCCCGCCATGAAGGCCCCACGACCGACTATCTGCTGGGCCAGCCCATGCTGGGCGACCTTCTGGCCGAAGGACTCTCGGCGATCGGCCAGCCCTGCGAATTCTAAACGCCGTGCGCTTTCCCCTGATCGTGCTGGCCGCCGCCCTGATCCTGTCCGCCTGCGGCCAGCCGCCCGTGAACCGCAGCGCGGAGAGCCCGCCGCCGGTGGCGGCCAGCGTGGAGCTGCCCGCCTATCTGGGCCTGTGGTACGAAATCGCCCGCTTCCCCAACCGGTTCGAGGACCATTGCCAGGCCGTCACCGCCGAATATGCGCGGCGGGACGACGGCCTGCTGTCGGTCGTGAACGCCTGCCGCAAGGGCGCGCTGGACGGCGAAATCGACCGCGCCGAAGGCCGCGCCCGCATCGTGGAGGGCTCCAACAACGCAAAGCTGAAGGTCAGCTTCTTCGGCCCGTTCTGGGCCGACTACTGGGTGCTGGACCGGGCGGAGGATTATAGCTGGTCTCTGGTCGGGGAGCCGGAGGGCCGTTACCTGTGGATTCTGGCCCGCACGCCGCAGATCGACGATGCGCTGTTGCAGGACCTGCTCTCCCGGCTGGAGGGCATGGGCTACAATACCGACGCCCTGTATTTCACGCCGCAGCCTGACATGGCGCCGGACGCGGAGCCCGAGGCGGAGTCCGGAACGGACCCGGCCTGACCGCTTCCGAAAACTGTCACGCCGCCGCGTTAGGACCGCCCCAAGTTAAGTGGCGGATGACGGAGACGGCGATGAGCGGACGGTTTGCGGCAGGGGCGTGCGCGGCGCTGCTGGCGGGGTGCGCGACCCAGGCGCCGCCCCCTGAACCGGTCGCGCTCCAGATCATCGCGCTGAACGATCTGCACGGCCATCTGCTGCCGCCCGAGGGCGGCTTCAATATTCCCGATCCGGATAATCCCGGCTCCCACATCGCCGTACAGGCCGGCGGGGTGGAGCATATGGCGACGATGGTGGAGGCGCTGCGCGCCCGGAACCCGAACACGATCATGGTCGGCGCCGGCGACCTGATCGGCGCCAGCCCGCTTCTGTCCAGCCTGTTCCATGACGAGCCGACCATCGAGGCGCTGACCGAAATGGATTTCGCGCTGGCTGCTGTCGGCAATCACGAATTCGACGAAGGCCCGGCCGAATTGCAGCGCATGCAGAATGGCGGCTGCCACCCGGTCGACGGCTGCCGCGGCCCGCGCGAATTCGCCGGCGCGGGGTTCCAGTATCTGGCCGCCAGCACGGTCGACCTCGAAACCGGCCAGACCGTGTTTCCGCCCTATGCGGTGCGCGAGTTCGGCGGCGTGCCGGTCGCCTTTATCGGGCTGACGCTGGAGGGCACGCCGGACGTCCTGCCCCCCGCCTCGCACGCCGGCCTCGCCTTCGGCGACGAGGTCGAGACGGTGAACGCGCTGGTCCCCGCGCTACAGGCGCAGGGGATCGAGGCCATCGTCGTCCTGCTGCACGAGGGCGGCGAGGCGGGCGGCGCCTATGACGGTTGCCCCTCCATCTCCGGCCCCATCGTGGACATCGTGAACGGCTTCGACGACGCGGTGGACCTGGTCGTGACCGGCCACACCCATAACGCCTATCTCTGCCGCATCGACGGCCGGCTGGTCACCAGCGCCGGCTCCTATGGCCGCCTGCTGACGCGCATTGACGCCGTGCTGGACCCGGCGTCGGGCGACATCGTCTTGGCAGATGCGGAAAACCTGATTGTGACGACGGCGGACCATCCGGCCGCCCCCGCCCTCACCGCGTTGCTGTCGGATTATCGCGCGCTGGCCGAGCCGCTGATGTTCGAGGTCGTCGGGTCGGTCAGCGGCGAGCTGTCCCGCTCCCGCGACCAGTCGGAGGAATCGACGCTGGGCGACGTGGTCGCCGACGCCATGCTGGCCGCCGAGCCGGACGCAGAGATCGCGATCATGAACCCCGGCGGCCTGCGGGCGGACATCGCCGGCGGCGCGGACGGCGTGGTCACCTACAACGACCTCTTCACGGTCCAGCCCTTCAACAACACGCTGGTCTCGCTGACCCTGACGGGCGCCCAGATCGACGCCCTGCTGGAGGAGCAGTTCCAGGACCCGGACTATTACCGCATCCTGCAGGTGTCGCAGGGCTTCGCCTTTTCCTGGGACGACTCCCGCCCCTATGGCGACAAGGTCAGCGACATCATGCTGGACGGCGCGCCGCTCGACCCCGCCGCCGGCTACCGCCTCGTCACCAACGACTTCCTCGCTTCGGGCGGCGACGGCTTCACGGTGTTCGAACAGGCGCGCGATCCCATCCCCGGCCTGCTCGATATCGAGGCGCTGCGCCTGTATTTCGCCGCCAACTCCCCCGTCGCGCCGGGCCCGCAGGACCGCATCACCCGCCTCGACTGACCCGGGTCGACGCGCGCGCCCCGGCGCGCCACAAAGGATGCGTGGTCGAAGACGAACGCATCCGCGTCCTGAAAGACGGCGATCCGCGCCCGGAATCGGAGGGCGCGGCCTATGTCCTGTACTGGATGCAGGCGTCCCAGCGGGTCCTCTATAATCACGCCCTCGCCGAAGCGATCGCGCGGGCCGACACGCTGGGCCTGCCGGTGGTCGTGGGGTTCGGCCTGATGGACGATTATCCGGAGGCGAACGCCCGCCATTACGCCTTCATGCTGGACGGGCTGCGCGACGTCGCCGCCGCGCTGAAGGACAAGGGCGTCGCCTTCGTCCTGCGCCGGGGCGCCCCGCCGGACGTGGCGCTGGCGCTGGCGAAACAGGCCGCGGTGGTCGTCTGCGACCGGGGCTATCTGCGCCATCAGGTCCAGTGGCGGCAGACGGTGGCGGACAGGGCGCCCTGCCCGGTGATCGAGGTGGAGACCGACGCCGTCGTCCCGGTCGATACGGTCACCGATAAACTTGAGCACGCCGCGCGCACCATCCGCCCGAAGATCGAAAAGCGGCTGGACGACTTCATCCGCGAGATCCACGTCCCCTTCCCGAAAAAGACCGCGCGCGGCCTGTCGCTGGAAAGCGAGGACGTCTCAAAGCCCCGCGCCCTGCTGAAGGCGCTGAAGCTGGATCACGACGTCCCGCCGCTGGACCGCTCAGGGGGCGAGCGCGCGGCGCAGAACCGGCTGGACGGGTTCCTGGACGACGGCATCGAGCGCTATGAGCCGGGGCGCAGCGACCCGCTGTCCAACGGTTCGTCGGACCTGTCGGCCTTCCTGCATTTCGGCCAGATCAGCCCGGTCCAGATCGCCTGGCGCGTCCGCCGCCAGCCCCGCAGCGACTCCCGCGCCAGCTTCCTGGAGGAGCTGATCGTGCGGCGGGAGCTGGCGTTCAATTTCGTGCGCTTCTGCGCCGGCTACGATTCCTATGATGGCGCGGTCCCGGACTGGGCGAAGGCCACCCTGAACGCGCACAAAGACGATGCCCGCCCCGCGATCTTCACCCGCGCCCGGATGGAGGCGGCGGAGACCGGCGACGAGGCCTGGGACGCCGCGATGCGGGAGATGAAGCGCACCGGCGCGCTGAACAATGCGGTGCGCATGTATTGGGGCAAGAAGATCATCGAATGGACGGGCACGCCCCGCTACGCCTACGAGACCGCTCTGGCGCTGAACAATCGCTGGTTCCTGGACGGGCGCGACCCGAACAGTTTCGCCAATATCGCCTGGCTGTTCGGCCGGCACGACCGGCCGTTTCAGGAGCGCAAGGTGCTGGGTAAGGTCCGCCCCTACACGACCGCCGCGCTGAAGCGGAAATTCGACCTGAAAGCCTGGATCGCCGCGAACGGCCCGCAGGCCGATCTGTTCTGACGCCCGCCTAACCGCCGCTGGTGCTGCTGCTCGTGCTGCTGGAGGACGAGCCGGTGCTGGACGTATGCGCGGCGGAGATCGCGTCGCTGGTGCTGGTCATGCTGGCGCCCAGATTGCCGCTCAGCAGCGTAACCGCCGACAGGATGGCCAGGAAGATCAGCGCGATGATCAGGCCATATTCGATGGCCGTCGCGCCGCTGCGGTCCGTCCCGAAACGGGCGAGCAGATTGGTGAGCGTCTTCATCCCAACCGGTCCCTCAATGCGGCCGCCAGCGGAACGTCCGCGGGCGGCATGTCAAAGTCGGCGAGCCGCGCGGGCGCGACCCAGGCCAGCTCCTGACCGATGAGGGGTCTTGGCAGACCGTCCCACCGCCGGCACAGATAGAGCGGCATCAGAAGATGCGTGTCGCCGTTTGGGCAGCTTGCGAAGGCGAACGGGTCCAGACAGCCGCGGCACGGCTCCACCCCCAGTTCCTCCCATAACTCGCGCAGCGCCGCCCGTTCCGGCGTTTCTCCCTGCTCCACCTTGCCGCCGGGAAACTCCCACAGCCCGGCCATCGGCTTTCCCTCGGGCCTGCGGGTGATCAGCACCCGGCCGCCTTCGTCGATCAGTGCGACAGCGACGACCAGCAGCAGAGGACCCGCGCGATCCGGCCGGTACGCTAGCGGGGAGACGTTAATCCGGGGTGTGTCCGAAGCGTCCAGTTTTATGCGGTCGCGCCGCGGCGAATCGCTCATTGCGGACTGGCGCCCGCATTATCGCCGCGCAGGGCCGCGGCGGCCTCGCCCGCGCCCTCCTCGATGCCGGCGGCGGGATTGGCCGGGCCGGGATTGAGGAATTCGGTCATCGGATCGGCGCCGTCATCGGCGCCGGGAGACGGCTCCTCGATCTCCGGCGTCAGCAGCTGAATCTCCGCGCTCTCGCGCAGGCCCGCCAGCAATTGCTGGATCGCGTCGAACGTCATGAAGCGCACGATCCGCGGCCGCAGGTTTTCGAAGCTCGGCCGTTCGGACGCGCGCCGGTCCTCCACCATCACCAGATGCCAGCCGAAACTGCTCTCCACCGGCGCGGACACCTCGCCCACCGGCGTGGCGTAGGCGGCGGTGGCCAGCGGGCCGGTCAGCGTGTCGGCGGTGAAATAGCCAAGGTCCCCGCCCTCCAGCCGCGTCGCCTCGTCCAGCGAATGCTCGAAGGCGAGCTGGGAGAAATCGGCGTCCTCCTCGGCGATCTGGCGGCGCAGCTCCTCGGCCTCCTCGCGCGTGGCGACCAGGATGTGCCGCGCATGCACCTCGTCGCCCATCTCCACCAGCCGCACCTGTTCGTCATACATGCGGCGGATCGCCTCGTCGGTGACCGAATTGCTGACCTCGTTCTCCAGCAGGACATTGCCCAGGATGCGCTCGCGCGCGGTCTCCAGCCGGCGGCTCGCCTCCGGCGTTTCGTCCAGCCCGCGCGCGGCGGCTTCCTGCGCCAGCAGCTTCTGGTCGATCAGCTCCTGCAGGATACGCTCATAGACCTCGTCGCCCGGGCGCAGCACGTCGCGCGGGGCGATCATGCTCTGGGCCGCCGCCTCCCGCGTGATGTCGTAGACATAGATCGGCTCGCCCGCCACGCGTGCGGCGACCTGCCCCACCGGGCCGGCCACGGGCGCGATTTCGGCAACCGCCGAAACGGCTTCCGGCGGACGGTCGCGGACCGCCATCCAAAGGGTCAAACCGCCCACAATGACGATCAGGACCGCGATTCCGGCGGCCACGGGGCGGACAGAGGGGCGGGAGCGCTTCATTGCGGAACCCTTGCGGATCGCCATATGGCGAAAGGGGCGTTTCGTTGACACCCCGGCGCCCCGCTCTTAAGTGAGCCGCAGGCTTGAGTCGAGGCCGCCAATCAGGCCATCTGCCAGCCACTTCAAGGGATTTCGGACCTTCCGGCCCAGCTCGATTTATAGATTCGCACCCAATGCTGAACATCGCCCGTAAAGTTTTCGGCTCTTCGAACGAGCGCATGGTCAAGGCCATGCGGCCGACCATCGACCGCATCAACGCGCTGGAGGCCGAGTTCGAGGCCCTCAGCGACGAACAGGTTCGGGACAAAACCGCCGAATTCCGGGACCGCCTGGACAAGGGCGAAAAACTGGACGCCCTCTTGCCCGAAGCCTTCGCGGCGGTGCGCGAGGCGGCCAAGCGCACGCTCGGCATGCGGCATTTCGACGTCCAGCTGGTCGGCGGCATGGTCCTGCATTCCGGCAAGATAGCCGAAATGAAGACCGGCGAGGGCAAGACGCTGGTCGCCACGCTGGCGGCGTATCTGAACGCCCTGCCCGGCAAGGGCGTGCACGTGGTCACGGTGAACGACTATCTGGCCAAGCGCGACGCCGAATGGATGGGCCAGGTCTATGGCTTCCTCGGCCTCACCGTCGGCTGCATCGTGCACGGCCTGAACGATCAGGAGCGCAAGGCCGCCTACGGCGCCGACATCACCTACGGCACCAACAACGAATACGGCTTCGACTATCTGCGCGACAACATGAAGTATTCCATCGAGGACATGGTGCAGCGCGGGCACCACTACTCGATCGTCGACGAGGTCGACTCCATCCTGATCGACGAGGCGCGCACGCCGCTGATCATCAGCGGGCCGACCGACGACCGTTCCGATTTCTACCGCACCATCGACGCCCTGATCCCGCTGCTGGATCCCGAAGGCTACGAGATCGACGAAAAGGCGCGCTCGGTCATCCTGAACGAGGACGGCAACGAGCAGATCGAGAACCTGCTGAAAGAGAACGGCGTGATCGAGGAGGACGCGGACCTCTACGACGTCGCCAATGTCTCGGTCGTGCACCACGTGAACCAGGCGCTGCGCGCCCACACGCTCTACGCCAAGGACAAGGAATATATCGTCAAGGGCGGCAAGGTCGTCCTGATCGACGAGTTCACCGGCCGGATGATGGAGGGCCGGCGTTTGTCCGAGGGCCTGCACCAGGCCATCGAGGCGAAGGAGAATGTGGAGATCCAGCCCGAAAACGTGACGCTGGCCTCCATCACCTTCCAGAACTATTTCCGCCTGTACGAAAAACTGTCCGGCATGACCGGCACCGCCGCCACCGAGGCCGCGGAGTTCGAGAACATCTACAGCCTGGGCGTCGCGGAAATCCCCACCAATGTCCCGGTGGCGCGGATCGACGATGACGACGAGGTCTACCGGACAGCAGCAGAGAAATACGCCGCCATCATCGACGACCTGGTGGACTGCCACGAGCGCGGCCAGCCGGTCCTGGTCGGCACGGTCTCCATCGAGAAGTCCGAAGTCCTGTCGCGCCTGATGAGCGACAAGAAGACGTTCAAGGAGGTGCTGGGCCACCTCTATCCCGAGAGCCACGACACCGACACCGACGCCAAGGACGCGCCGATCGCGCGCAAGCACACGCTCGGCGAAATGCTGGCCCTGCTGCCGATCGAGCATGAAGTCCTGAACGCCCGCCACCATGAGCGCGAAGCGGGCATCGTCGCCCAGGCCGGACAGCCCGGCGCCATCACCGTGGCCACAAACATGGCCGGCCGCGGCACCGACATTCAGCTGGGCGGCAACGCCGACATGCAGCTGGCCGACTGGATGGCCGCCGAACAGGCCGCCGGGCGCGAGCCGGACGACGACGCGGTGCGCGCGCGCATGGCGGAGATCAAGCAGGAGATCGCGGAAAAGCGGAAACAGGTGCTGGACGCCGGCGGCGTCTATGTCCTGGCGTCCGAGCGGCACGAAAGCCGCCGCATCGACAACCAGCTGCGCGGCCGGTCCGGCCGACAGGGCGACCCCGGCAAGGCGAAATTCTATGTCTGTCTGGAGGACGACCTTCTGCGCATCTTCGCGCCGGAGCGGCTGGACGGGATCATGCGCACCTTCGGCATGAAGGAAGGCGAGGCCATCCAGCACCCCTGGATGTCCAAGGCGCTGGAGACGTCCCAGCGCAAGGTGGAGGCGCGGAACTTCGAGATCCGCAAGAACCTCCTGAAATACGACGACGTCATGAACGACCAGCGCAAGGCGATCTTCGAACAGCGCATCGACTTCATGACCGCCGACGACGTGGACGAGGTCGTCCGCGACATGCGCCACCAGGTGGCCGAGGATCTGGTCGCCGTGCACGTCCCGGCCAAGGCCCATGCCGAGCAATGGGACATCGAGGGCCTGTCCGAGGCCGTGCGCCGCGTGTTCGGCGTCGACGCCCCGCTGGCCGACTGGGCCGCCGAGGAAGGCATCGCGGACGAGGAGATCATCGAGCGCCTGACCGAGGCCGCCGACCGCTCCTATGCCGAAAAGGCCGCCAGCATCGGCCCCGACCTGATGCGCCGGGTGGAGAAGCAGGTCCTGCTGCGCTCCATCGACGAATCCTGGCGCGAGCATCTGCGCGAGCTGGACCATCTGCGCTCGGTCATCGGCCTGCGCGGCTACGCCCAGCGCGACCCGCTGAACGAGTTCAAGACCGAGGCCTTCTCGCTGTTCGAGGCGCTGCTGTCCGGCCTGCGGGAAAAGGTGACGCTGACGCTGATGAATATCCGCCTGGCCGATCCGCAGCAGCAACAGCAGCCGCCCCAGGCGCCGCAGCAGATGCGCGAAACCCATATCGACCCGTCCACGGGCCGCAACGAAATGGGTCCGGACGCCGGCCAGGCCGAAGGGCCGCTGGCCGCCGCCGAGCGCAACGCGGACGACAGCAATTGGGGCCGGGTGCCGCGCAACGCCCCCTGCCCCTGCGGCTCGGGCCGGAAATACAAGCACTGCCACGGCGCGGTCACGGCCAAGGCCTGACCAGGCGCGTGGCCGGCGCGCCCTTAGGGCGTATTTTCCGCGAAGAAGTCCGCCAGCACGGCCGTGGCGTCCAGCGCGTTGCTGGGCGGGTCCAGGTCCAGCAGGCGCGCGCCCAGCCCGCGATGCGGGTCGGAGCCCGGCCATTGATGGCCGGCGCCCGCGATGGTGATCAGCTCCACCGCCCGTCCCTCGGCGCAGGACCAGCGCGTGCGCTCCACCGGGCCCCGCGCGCTGCGCCCCGCCTCCCCGCAATCGTTCGCCGCGCGGAACCGCGCCAGCGTCGTATCGGCGGCCGGCCAGACGGTGCGTGCGGCCTTGCGCCGGCCTTCGCCGCCTGCGATCGGGATGGTGCGGTCCTGCAGGCCATGGATTTCCATCACCGAAACCGGACGCGGCGACGGACAGGCAAACGTCATGGCGCCGGCGACCGAGCCGATGGCCGCCACGGGCCGCCCGCCCTCGCAAGCATAGCGATAGGCCATCGCCCCGCCGTTCGAGATTCCGGCCAGATAGACGCGCGCCGGGTCGGCCCGCCCTTGGTCCACCAGCGTCCCGATCAGCCGGTCCAGAAACGCCACGTCGGCCGCGGAATCGCGCGCCGCGCGGCCGCAGCATCCGCCCCCGGCGTTCCAGGTGCGCCGCACCCCGTCCGGATAGGCGACGATCAGGCCGCGCGCATCGGCGACAGCGTTCCAGCCATAGGAATCCTCCGCCTGCTCGCCGGACCCCAGCGCGCCGTGCAGCACCACGACCAGCGGCATCGGCTCTTGGCCCGCTCCGGGCGGGACGTACAGGCGATAGTCCCGCTCCCGCCCCCCGGCCTCCAGTTCGAATTTCCGGGAATGAGCCGGCCCAGCGGCCAGCAGCAGGACGGTGAGCAATGCGGCGGCAATGGCGTTCATGCCGGTCAAACGCGCCGGGCCGCGCTTTCCGTCGCGCCTAGCTGACGGGCTCCAGCTCACGCGCGGGCGCCGCCCCGGTTTCCTTGGCGGCCTCCCTGGCGGGTTCGGGGGCGGGTTCGGGAGCGGCTTCGGCGGCGGGCGCCGGTTTCGGCGCGGGATCGGGACATGGCGGACAGTCGGCGGCCGTCACGATGCGTTTCGCGGCCGGCTTCGGCGCTGGTTCGGCGGGCTTGGCGGGTTCGGCCTGTTTAACCTCTTTGACCGGCGCGCGCTCGGGAAACGGCCAGGCCGGCGTATTCGGCGCGCGCCGCTTTCCCGGGGCTGCGCCAGTCGCCTTGCGCGGCGCACCTGTCGCGCCATAGCGCTCGCCGACCGACGCGGCGTAGGCCCCGCTTTGCGGCGTCCAGCGGGCCTCTGGCGCCGCTGACGCCGCCTTTACGGGCTTCGCGGCGGCCTCGCCGGATTTGCGCCCCTTCCAGAATTCACTGGCCGCCGGTTTGCCCGCAGCCCTGGCCGGCGTCGAGACGGGCTTCGGCGCCGCCTTCGCCAGCGGCGCGGGCGCCGGCGCGATCTCGCCGTCGCGCGCCGCGCTCCAGCGCACCAGCGGCGTGACGACCGCCACGATCAGCGCCACCGCCCCCGCCGTCCAATAGGCGTAGGAGGAGCCTTCCAGGAATTCGGCCAGCGCCGCGCCGGACAGGCCCCCCGGCGCGCTCAGGAACGCCGCCTCCGGCGTCAGGACGAAACTGCTGAGGTCGAGGATCAGGTGAAAGGCGAGGAAGGCGACCGCGCCGGCCGCCAGTGCGCCAAGCAGAATCCGTCCCATGCCGACGTAACGCCCCCATCCGCTCGCCCGTTAACCATGTTACGCGGGCGCCGCAGGTGCGAAAAGGGCGGATTGGCCGGTTTTGGGCCGTTTTTCGGGGTCAGAGCGCCATTTCGCTGCGGCCGATGGCCAGGAACCGGTCCCGGCGCTGGGCGCGCAGCTGGTCGGGCCCGAACCCGCCGAACTGGTTCAGTTCCTGCCGCACGGCCTCGCCGACGCGGCGGATCGTAGTGGACGGGTCGCGATGGGCGCCGCCCACCGGCTCCTTCACCACCCGGTCGACGATCTTCAGCGTCTGCAGGTCGGCGGCGGTGATCTTCATCGCCTCGGCCGCGTCCTCGGACTTGGCCGAGTCCCGCCACAGGATGGAGGCGCAGCCCTCAGGCGTGATCACCGAATAGATCGAATGCTCCAGCATGATGACCGAATTGGCGCTGGCGATGGCCACCGCCCCGCCGGAGCCGCCCTCGCCCGTGATCACCGCGACCAGCGGCACGCCCAGCGTCAGGCAGCGCTCGGTGCAGCGGGCGATGGCCTCGGCCTGACCGCGCTCCTCCGCGCCCTTGCCGGGATAGGCGCCGGCCGTGTCGACGAAGGTGACCACCGGCACGCCGAACCGGTCGGCCAGGTCCATCAGTCGCACCGCCTTGCGATAGCCTTCGGGCCGCGCCATGCCGAAATTGTGGTGCACGCGGGAGGCGGTGTCCCGCCCCTTCTCATGGCCCAGCACGACGGCGGGCGTGCCCGCGATCCAGCCGAGACCGCCCATGATGGACGGGTCGTCAGCGAACCCGCGGTCCCCGGCCAGTTCGGTGAACATCTCGATCAGCGAGGCCTGATAGTCCGCGAAATGCGGGCGGCCCGGATGGCGCGCCACCTGGGTCTTCTGCCAGGGCGACAGGCTGCCATAGGTCTTTTCCAGCTGGTCGCGCGCCTTCGCACGCAGCTTGCCGATCTCCTCGGCCGCGTCGACGCCGCTCTCGCCGGATTTGACGGCTGCCTCCAGCTCTTCGATTTTCGCTTCGATCTCGGCGATCGGCCGTTCGAAGTCGAGATATGTTCGCTTGGGATCAGTCATCAAATAGGGTGAATACGGAGCCCGGCCCGGGGCGCGGCGACCCTAGACGGGCCAATCTGGGCGAACAAGCGCCTTTGCCGCCTTTAGGTTCAGCGGCTTAAAGCGAGGCTAATAGCACGACAGACGAAAGGGTCTGCAATGTCCCGATACAATGAAGAGGTTTCGTCCGGCCAGCGGGACGACAGCGCCAACCCGCTGGTGGAGCGCGTGATCGCGCCGAAAGAGCATGATCTTGGAGGGTTTTCCGTCCGCCGGGTGCTGCCCTCGGCGGGCCGGCGCATGGTCGGCCCCTTCATCTTTTTCGACCATATCGGCCCGGCCGAGTTCCCGCCGGGCAAGGGCGTGGACGTGCGCCCGCATCCGCATATCGGGCTGGCCACGCTGACCTGGCTGTTCGACGGCGGGCTCGGCCACCGCGATTCGCTGGGCTTCGACATCGAGATCCATCCCGGCGCGCTGAACTGGATGACCGCCGGGCGCGGCATCGTGCATTCGGAGCGCACCGCCCCGGCGACGCGCGCGGCCGGCCACCGCCTGCACGGCATCCAGTCCTGGGTTGCCCTGCCGGAGCACCATGAGGAGACCGACCCCGCCTTCGACCACTACCCCGCCGACGCCATGCCGGTGATCGAGCAGGACGGCGTGCGGATGATCCTGATTGCGGGATCGGCCTTCGGCGAGACCTCACCGGCGCGCGTCTGCTCCCCCATCGTCTATCTGCAGGCCGACCTTCAGGACGGCGCCCGCGTGACCCTGCCCGCCGAATGGGGCGAACGCGCGGTCTATGTCGTGGAGGGCGAGGCGGAGATCGGCGGAGAGGTCTTCGCCTACCGCAACATGGCCGTGCTGGCGGACGGCGCGGACGCTGAGGTGACCGCGCGCGGTCCGGCGCGCCTGATGCTGCTGGGCGGGGCGCCGCTCGGCAAGCGGACGATCTGGTGGAATCTGGTCGCCTCCGACCCCGCGAAGATCGAGGCGGCGAAGGCCGACTGGTCCGCCGCGATCGCGTCCGGCTTTCCGGCGGAGGGGCGCTTCACCCTGCCCCCGGACGAGGGCGAGCACATCCCGCTGCCGGAATCCTAGGCGCCGGACCGCCTCCGACTGACCGGAGTCCGGCGGGAATATTTTCCGAAGGGAGGAACCGGCGCCCCGTCTGACGGGTTTTCAGCCCATTCCGGGACCGGCGGACCGCCGGCCCCTCAGATGGAGAATTCCATGTCCCGCATGACCAAAGTTCTCGCCGCTGTCGGCGTTCTGGGCGCTATCGGCCTCGCCGCCTGCGAAGACGAAGCGGAGATCGATCTGGGCGACGCCGAGGTCGAGATCGAGGAAGACGGCGACATCGACATCGACGAATAAGTCAGCGGAATACAGGAGATTATCATGGCGCGTTTCACGAAAATCCTCGCCGCCGCCGGCGTCCTCGGCGCGATCGGCCTGGCCGCCTGCGAAGAAGACGTGGTGGAGATCGAAACCCCCGATGGCGAGCTGTCCATCGAGGAAGACGGCGATATCGACATCGACGAAAACTGACCGCAGCACATGCAATTCGGGGAGGCCCGCCGGTTGACGGGGCCTCCCCGCCTTCCTCTACTTCCATATCCAGCAAGGAAGAGATGTGAAGAGCAGAGCTTTGATGATGGCCGCCGGGGCTTTGGCCCTCGCCGCGGCATGCAGCGAATCCGAACCCGAAATCAGCGCCGCCCAGCCGGCGCCGGAGGCCGAACCCGCCCTGGCCACTGAGCCGGCCGCGCCAGCGGAAACGGCTGAGGCCGGGACCCCGGACGGTCTCTCCGAAAGCCAGATGGCGCACGCACAGCGCCTCGAAAGCTCCACCGCCGACATTACCGAACAGGACTTCGCCGACCGCGTCGCGATCCTCGCCGACGACCGGTTCGAGGGCCGCGCTCCCGGCACGCCGGCGGGCGAGGCCTCCGCCCAGTGGATCGCCGACGAGATGGCCCGGATCGGGCTGGAGCCCGCCTTCGACGGCTCCTGGTTCCAGACCGTGCCGCTGGTCTCCGCCGAGCTGGAGCCCGGCTCGACCATGACGATCACCGGTCCGGACGGCGAGATCCCGCTCAGCCGCCCCGACCAGACCGTGTTCAACAGCAGCCAGCTCCAGCCGGAAATCTCCATCGACGGGTCGGAGGTGATCTTCGCCGGCTACGGCGCGGTCGCCCCGGAATATGACTGGGACGATTACGCCGGCTTCGATCCGGCCGGGAAGACGGTGATCGTGCTGGTCAACGATCCCGGCTTCGCGACCGGCGACCCGGACCTCTTCACCGGCAACGCCATGACCTATTACGGCCGCTGGACCTATAAATACGAGGAAGCCGGCCGCCAGGGCGTGGACAGCATCCTGATCGTGCACGAAACCGCGCCGGCCGCTTATGGATGGGACGTCGTGCGCAACAGCTGGTCCGGCCCGCAATTCTATCTGGAAAGCGACGCCCCCCGCGCCGCCATGGAAGGCTGGATCACCGCCGACAAGGCGCGCGAAATCTTCGCCGCCGCCGGACAGGATTACGACGCGCTGAAAGAGGCCGCGGCCCAGCCCGGCTTCACTGCCGTGCCGCTGGACGGCGTCACGCTGGACGCGCACATCCTCAGCGACGTGCAGCGTCTGGAGTCCCGCAATGTCGGCGGCGTCGTCCCGGGCGCCCAGCGGCCGGACGAGACGATCATCTATACCGGCCACTGGGACCATCTGGGGCTGGAGCCGGACGCCGCCCCGGGCGAGGACGCGATCTATAACGGCGCGGTGGACAACGCCACGGGCGTCGCCACCATCCTGGAGATCGGCGAGGCGTTCGCGCGCGGCGAGACCCCGCCCGACCGCTCGGTGATGATCCTGGCGGTGACGGCGGAGGAGTCGGGCCTGCTCGGCTCCGACTATTTCGCCGCCAACCCGACCCTGCCGCTGAAGAACATCGTCGCGGACATCAATATCGACGCCATGATGCCCTCCGGCATGGCCAACGACATGATCGTCATCGGCGCCGGCGCGTCGGAGCTGGAGGACATCCTGCAACCGATCGTGGAGGCGCACGGCCGCGTCACCGGCCCCGACCCGCAGCCCCAGAACGGCAGCTTCTACCGCTCCGACCATATCAGCTTCGCCAAGCGCGGCGTCCCGGCCCTGTATTCGAAGGCCGGCGAGGATCTGGTCGACGGCGGGCCGGAGGCCGGGCGCGCGGCGTCGGATGACTATCGCGCCGGCCGCTATCACGGCGTCGAGGACGAATACGATCCGGAGACGTGGAATTTCGACGGCATGATCGACGACACCCAAATCCTGTTCGAGGTGGGGTCGCAGCTGGCCAATTCGGACGCCTGGCCGAACTGGTACGACGGCAACGAATTCCGCTCGCTGCGCGACGCCCAGTTGGCGGACGGGGGCTAGCCGCCCTCCGGCCCCTCCCCGCGCGTCAGCGCCTTCAGCGCCCCGCGCAGGGAGCGCACTTCCTGCGAGGTCAGCCCGCCGCGCGACAGCGCCGCGCGCAGATTGCGCCGCATCGTGGCGGCGCGGTGCTCGGGGAAGAAATAATTCTTCGCCTCCAGCGCCTCTTCGAACTGATCGATCAGGCCCAGCAGCTCGTCCCGCGGCGCCGGGACCGGCCCCTCGCCGCCGCCGGGCGCCGGGTCGCCCGCCATCCATTCATAGGCCGTCACCGCCACCGCCTGCGCCAGGTTGAGGGAGGAGCACGCCGCGTCGACCGGAATGCTCAGCACCGCATCGGCCAGCGCCACCTCGTCATTGGTGAGGCCAGAGGCCTCCGCCCCGAAGACGAAGCCCGGCGCCCCGCCCTGCGCGATCTCCGCGCGCGCCTGCGCCATCGCCGCGCGCGGGGTCAGCACCGGCTTTTCCATGTCCCGCGTCCGCGCCGTCGCCGCGTAGATCACGGTCAGATCGCTGATCGCCGATTCGAAATCGCCCGTGACGCGGGCTGATTTCACCACCGCCACGCCGCCGGCGGCCATCGCGTCGGCCTTCTCGTTCGGCCAGCCGTCGCGCGGGGCGGAGATGCGCAGATCCGACAGGCCGAAATTGGCCATCACCCGGGCGGCGGCCCCGATATTCTCCCCCATCTGGGGCCGGGCCAGCACGATGGCGGGGGCCGCGCTTCGCAATTGCGGCGCCTTGGCTTCCGCTTGGTGATCCGCTCTGTTATCCACCGCGCGACATTCCCCCGGCCCGATCGGCAGAAACAGGATACGAGATGGCGAAGATCAAGGTGGCGACCCCCGTCGTCGACATCGACGGCGACGAGATGACCCGGATTATCTGGGCGCTCATCAAGGAAAAACTGATCCTTCCGTATCTCGATATCGACCTGGAATATTACGACCTGTCGATCCAGAAGCGCGACGAGACCGACGACCAGATCACCGTCGACGCCGCCCACGCCATCAAGAAATACGGCGTGGGAATCAAGTGCGCCACCATCACCCCGGACGAGGCGCGGGTCGAGGAATTCGGCCTGAAGGCGATGTACCGCAGCCCGAACGGCACGATCCGCAACATCCTGGGCGGCGTGATCTTCCGTGAGCCGATCGTGCTGAAGAACGTGCCCCGGCTGGTGCCGGGCTGGACGCGCCCCTTCGTGGTCGGCCGCCACGCCTTCGGCGACCAGTACCGCGCCACCGACTTCCTGGTCCCCGGCAAGGGCAAGCTAACCCTGACCTGGGAAGGCGAGAACGGCGACAAGATCGAGCGCGAAGTGTTCGACTTCGATGGGTCGGGCGTCACCATGGCGATGTACAACACCGACGAGTCGATCATCGACTTCGCCCGCGCCAGCATGAACTACAGCCTGGCGCGCGGCCTGCCGCTCTACCTCTCCACCAAGAACACGATCATGAAGGCCTATGACGGGCGCTTCAAAGACCTGTTCCAGAAGGTGTTCGAGGAAGAGTTCACGGCCAAGTTCAAGGAAGCCGGCCTCACCTACGAACACCGCCTGATCGACGACATGGTCGCCTCCGCGCTCAAGTGGAACGGCGGCTATGTCTGGGCCTGCAAGAACTATGACGGCGACGTTCAGTCCGACATGGCGGCCCAGGGCTTCGGCTCGCTCGGCCTGATGACCTCGGTCCTGATGACGCCCGACGGCAATACGGTGGAGGCCGAGGCCGCGCACGGCACCGTCACCCGCCACTACCGCAACTGGCAGAAGGGCGAGCCGACCTCGACCAACTCCACCGCCTCGATCTACGCCTGGTCGAACGGGCTGCGCTTCCGCGGGCGTCAGGACAATAACGACGACCTGATCGGCTTCGCCGACGCGCTGGAGGCCTCGGTCATCAAGACCATCGAGTCCGGCAAGATGACCAAGGATCTGGCCCTGCTGGTCGGCGACGACCAGTCCTGGCTGACCACCGAAGGATTCCTCGACGCCGTCGACGAAAACCTGGCGGCGGCGCTGAAATAGCGCCTCAGCGCACGCGGCTGGCCATCAGCGCGATGGCCGGCCGCGGCGCGCCGGAAATCTGGATCGTGTAGTCGCCCGGCGACAGAACGAACTCCACCACCTTGACCGGCCCCTCGCAGTCCGGCCCGTGCCCGAACGCGGCGGCCGGCAGCAGCGCGCCCTCGGCGTCCGTCATGTCGACCCACGCGCCCTCGCCCAGCGACACGCGATAGGTCCCCGCCACGGGCGCGGTGAGCCCGATCAGCCCGGCATAGCCGCCCGGCTCCGGCCAGCGCTCGGGCGGAACCGGGAACGTCACCGACTCCACCGGAGACAGCGCCGCCTCCACCGGGCGGCCGATATTCACGCGCGCCACGGGCAGGTCATAGGCGGCTGGCGCGGCCTTCAACGCCCCCCGCGCCTCCCATCCGGCATAGGCCGCGCAATCCTCCCCCGCCCCGGCGTCCTGCGCGGACGCCGCGCCTGCGGCCGTCAGGGCGGTAAGGGCGAACGCGGCGGCGCACATGCGGCGAGATGTCATCGGCTTTTCTCCTTCGGCGGCTTGGCTCCGCTATATACGACGGTATATAGCGACATGGAACCGCTATATCCGAATGGATATTGCGTATCGCTTCAGGGGGAAATTCCATGCCGTTTCGCGCGTTCGCGTCCGTCTCCGCCGCCGCCCTTCTGGTCGGTCTCGCTTCGCCCGCCGCCGCGCAGGACCGCGCCCCGGCCGCCGATCCCGCCTTCGATCTGGGGCGGATCGTGGTGACGGGGCGCCGGCCGGAGGGGCTGGAGATCACGCCGCAGACCCTGTCGGCCGAGGCGATCCGCACCTTCAACCGCAACACGCTGGACGCGGCTGCGGACCTGATCCCCGGCGTGGCGGCGTCGAACAGCGGCGGGTCGCGCAACGAACGGCTGATCTATGTGCGCGGCTTCGACCGCTTCCAGGTCCCGCTCGGCATCGACGGGGTGCGCGTCTATCTGCCCGCCGACAACCGGCTGGATTATGGCCGCTTCCTGACCCCCGACGTGGCGGAGGTGCAGGTCAGCAAGGGCTACGCCAGCGTGCTGGACGGGCCGGGCGCGATGGGCGGGGCGATCAATCTGGTCACCCGCACCCCGTCGCAGCCGATGGAGGGCGAGCTGCGCGCGACGCTGAGCCTGGACGGCGACGCGGACTATGCCGGCCAGACCGTGTTCGCGCTGGCCGGGACGCGGCAGGAGACATGGTACGCGCAGGCGTCCTGGGCGCAGACCTATGTCGATCACTGGAACCTGTCGGAGGATTATTCGCCCCCGCCCGGCTCGCCGGAGGACGGCGGCGAGCGCGGCTTTTCCGGCGCGCGCGATGCGCGCCTGAACCTGAAGGCCGGCATCACGCCGAACGCGACGGACGAATATTCGCTGTCCTATACGCGGCAGGAGGGGTCGAAGAACGCGCCGCTGCATGTCGGCGACCCGGCGGCGCTCCAGCGCAACTGGACCTGGCCGTTCTGGGATATCGACAGCCTGTACTTCCTGTCCCGCACGCAGGTGACGGACGCGGCCCTGCTGAAGACCCGGATCTACCGCAACACGTTCGACAATCTGCTGAGCGCGTACGACGACGCGACCCAGAGCAGCCAGACGCGCGGCCGGGCGTTCAATTCCTGGTACGCCGACAAAGCCTGGGGCGGCTCCGGCCAGCTGGATCTGGCGCTGTCCGGCGCCGATGCGCTGAGCCTGGCGGCGCATTACCGCGCCGACGAGCATGTCGAATACCAGCAGGGCTTTCCGTCCGGCGCGACCGAGCCGGAACAGACCAACCGGGAAGACACCTGGAGCCTGGCGGCGGAGAACCGGCTGGATGTCTCGCCGGCGCTGCGCCTCACCGCGGGCGTGTCCTATGATTGGCGCGACCTGAAACGGGCGGAGGAATACGGAACGCCGCCGGGCGGCGGGGCGCCCGCTCTGTTCTCCTACCCCATCGCGGACGCGCACGCCTGGAACGGCCAGGCGCGGCTGGACTGGACCGGCGCCGGAGACGCGCAGGCGCACGCCGCGGTCTCCTCCCGCGCGCGCTTCCCGACGATCTTCGAGCGGTTCTCCTCCCGCTTCGGCGGGGCGGTCTCCAACCCGGACCTGAAGGCGGAGCGCGCGACGCAGGTGGAGGTCGGCGGCGCGCGCCGGTTCGGCGCGCTGCGCGCCGAAGGCGCGGTCTTCTACGCCGCGCTGGACGACGTGATCGTCGCCTACCCCTTCATATACACGGACTGCTCCAGCGGGACCTGCGTCGCCAATCCGGTGACGCAAAGCCGCAATGCGGGCCAGGGCGAGACCTATGGCGCCGAGCTGTCCGTCACCGCGCGGCTGAACGACGCGCTGACGCTCGGCGGCAATTACGCCTGGACTAAGCGGCAGGTCGACGATCCCTCCGCCCCGGCCTTCGAGCCAACCGGCGTTCCGGAGCATCAGGCGTTTCTGTACTCCGAATGGACGCCTCTGCCCCGGCTGACCGTCACGCCCGGCCTCGACCTGGCGTCCGAACGCTACACGGTCACGACCTCGGGCGCGGCCTATTACAAGACCGGCGGCTATGCGCTGGCCAGCCTGTCCATCGAATATGACATCGATGAGCGGTTCAGCGTCGGCGCCGGGGCGCGCAACCTGTTCGACGCGAACTACACGCTGACCGACGGCTTCCCCGAAGCCGGGCGCAGCCTGTTCCTCACCCTGCGGGCGCGGCGCTGAGCCGCGCCCCGGTAGGGGCGCCTATTCGACGGTGACGGTGATTACCTCCGACGCCACGACCGGGTCGTGCGGGATGTGCGTCCAGTCGCCCATGACCAGCTGCAGCGTATGTTCGCCGGGGGCGAGCTCCAGCGTCGTCTCGGTCTGGCCCATGCCGAAATGGACATGGGTGTCGTCGGCCGGAATCGGCATGGACGTATCCAGCGCGTCGACCGTGGTGTCGATCAGGATGTGATGGTGGCCGGTGCCCTCGGTCTGGTCGCCGGCCTGGGTGACGCCGATATTCTCCGCGCCGAACTCGATGGTCAGCGGGCTGGAGACGACGGCCCCGTCCTCCAGATTGGCGAAATAGACCCGGGCGCCGTCCGGCGAGGGCGTGCGCATCGCCGCGGTGGCCGCGGCCTCCTGCGCGTCCATGATCGCCTCTTCGGCCTCGTCGGCCGCGGCTTCGGCCATGTCCGCCAGCTCGTCCGCGGATTCGCCCAGCGCGTCGGCCTGTTCCTCCAGCGCATCCGCGGCTTCGGAGACCGTCTGCGGCTGTTCCTCGCCGCACGCCGCCAGCGCCAGCACCGCCGCGCCGGCCAGCAGCGCCGCCGTACGAAGACCCGTTCTATTCCGCTCGATCATCCGCGATTTCCTCCTCGTGATTGCGCGCGCCACCCTAGCCCAAGCCTGTGACGCGCCAAAGCATGCCGGCTTGAATTTGCCCGGGCGCAGCGCGAAACAGAGCCATGACCGCCAGCGATCTCCAGGCCCGGCTGCGCGAACTGTATTGTGGAAGCACGCGCCGGGCGCAGGCGTTCCGCTATGGCCTGATTATTTTCGACCTGGTCACGGTGACCTTCGTCATCGTCACCTCGTTCGTTCCGGCCAACCCGGCGATCGAGATCGCGGACATGGCGTTCGGCGTGCTGATCCTGGCCGATCTGGCCGCCCGCCTTGTGGTGGAGCGGCGGCGGCTGCGCTTCCTGGCCAGCCCGGTCACGCTGGCGGACCTCGCCGCCTCCATCTCCTTCCTGCTGCCGATCGCCGGCGAGGGGCTGGGCTTCCTGCGCGTGGTGCGCACGATCCGCCTCCTGCACACCTATGAGCTGATGGGCCGGCTGAAGACCGATCACGCCTTCTTTCGGGAGCATGAGCACGTCTTCCTGGCGACGGTGAACCTTCTGGTCTTCCTGTTCGTGATGACCGGCCTGATCTACGCCACCCAGTACCGGACCAATCCCGATATCGGGAACTATGCCGACGCGCTGTATTTCACGGTGACGGCGCTGACCACGACCGGGTTCGGGGACATCACCCTGCCCGGCGTCGGCGGGCGGATGCTGTCGGTCGCCATCATGATTTTCGGGGTCACGCTGTTCCTGCGCCTGGCGCAGGTCCTGTTCCGGCCGCCAAAGGTGCGCTTCACCTGTCCCGAATGCGGCCTGAACCGGCACGATCCGGACGCCGTGCACTGCAAGCATTGCGGCGAGACCCTGCATATCGAGACCGAAGGCGCGGTCTGACCGCCCTCGGACTGCGAACTTCAATCCGCCAGTTCGTCCGCCAGCTCTTCGGAATAGTCCGCGATCCGCGCCGCATTGGTCCCCAGATCGCTGAACCCGACGCGGGAGACCGAGCGCACGTCCACCTCGCTGCCCATGCCGGCCGGGCGGATGCGCACGACGATATCGTCCTTGAAGCCGAACCAGAACGTGGTCGCCACCGCCTCGATCCGCCCCTCTTCGGGGTCGGCCAACGCGATTTCCCAGCCCATGTCCTCGGCGGCGTCCAGCGCCGCATCGAAGGTTTCGCCGGTCCCCGACACGACCCGCATGGTCGCCAGATTGTCGTAGAACTCGCCGCCGACGACGCGGACGCTGCGGCCCGCGAACTCTCCGGCGAACTCCGGCAGCACGAAATCCAGATCCAGCGGGTTGGCGTCCGGCCCCCGGCGCTCCGCGATCCCCTCGGAAAACTCGGGCGGATCGTCGGGATCGGTGGTGACGTCGTGGATCGGCGGAATGGCGCGCGCGGCGGCCTGCGTCGCGCCGGCCTGGTACAGCGCCGCCGCCGGGATCACCAGCGCAACCAGCGCGATCACGATGCCCCGCCCGCGCGGGCGCACCAGGAACGTCGCGATCAGCGCCAGAATGGCGAGGCCCAGCCCCGCGAACAGCACCACCGGCGCGACCTGCCGCGCCATGACGCCCAGGCCGAAGCGAAAATCCCACAGCCCGGCGCGCGTGCCGAGACCGGCCAGGGCGAAGGTCAGCGGCCCGGCCAGCGCGACGATCAGCGCCAGCCAGACCAGCGCGTCGCGCGCGCCGCTCATCGGGCCGCGGGAGACCGGCGCGGCGGACTCCACGCGTAAACGGGTTTCGCCTGTTTCGCTCATCCGTCCGCCTCCTAGGGATACAGCCGCCGCGTGCGCCACGCGCCGGCCTCGCTATCGCGCACGAACGCCAGCCGGTCGTGCAAACGGAACGCGCGGTCGCGCCAGAATTCTATCGCGCCGGGGACCAGGCGGTAACCGCTCCAGAATTCCGGCCGCGGGATCGTGCCCAGGCCGAACCGCGCGGCGGTCTTGGCGATGGCGGCCTGCAGCTCCATCCGCCCCTCCAGCGGGCGGGACTGGCTGGACGCCCAGGCCCCGATCCGCGCGTCCCGGGCGCGGGACGCGAAATATTCGTCCGCCTCCTCCTCGCTTACCGGCTGCACCACGCCGCGCACCCGCACCTGACGGCGCAGCGCCTTCCAGTAAAAGACCAGCGCGGCGTGCGGATTGGCGGCCAGCTGGCGGCCCTTCACGCTCTCCAGATTGGTGTAGAAAACGAAGCCCCGCGCGTCGAAATCCTTCAACAGGACCATGCGCGCGTCCGGCGCGCCGTCCGCGTCGGCGGTGGCCAGCGTCATGGCGGTCGGCTCCGGCTCCTTGCCGCGCGCCTCGACCAGCCATTCGGCGAACAGGGCGAACGGGTCCTGCGCGGCCAGTTCGCCGCCGTTTTCGGCCTGCATCGCCGCTTCCCGGGACTCATAGTCCTCCTGGCTCGGCGTCGGCGGGATCAGATCGGAGCGGCTCATAAGGTTCTGTTTACCATGCGGTTACCGTCTGCGGCCTACCGTTCGCAGGAACCGCCGCCGGACGACCATATGAGCCCCGATCGCGCCCGCAAAATCCTGAATCTGAAGCCCACCGACGGGCTGGAGGACGCACGCCGCGCCTTCCGCGCCAAGGTGAAGCGCCTGCACCCCGACCGGGCCGGCGGCCGCCGCCGCGCCGCCTATGAAGAGGTCGTGGCCGCCTGGCGCGCGCTGGAGAGCGAATCCCGCCCCCGCGCGGCGATGGGCGACCGGCTGGAGCCGGTCCAGGTCATCATCGCAGTGTCCTGGCTCGCCGTCCGCATGGGCGAGACGATCGAGGTCGAAATCCCGACCCGGAAAATCCGCGTTCCCCTGCCCACCGATATCCAGTCCGGCGACCGGCTGCGCGTGCGCGGCCCGGGGGCGGAGCCGGACGTGGTCATCACCGTCCAGATCTCGCCCCAGCGCACCTTCGCGGAATCGCTGAAGCGCTTCGTCTCCGATTTCGCGAAACCCGGCGAAGCGGCGTGATGGACGAGCCGGGCTGGCTCTTCCCCTACCCGGCCATGCTGGACAGCCTGCCCGACGCGCCGGGCGTCATGCGCTTCCGCTACGCGCTGCGCCACGGCACGATGAAGATCGGCCTCTACGCCCCGCGCGGCGAAGACACCCAGGGCCCTCACACACAGGACGAACTGTATGTCGTCACCTCAGGCTCCGGCGCATTCCTGAAGAACGAAGAGCGCAAGCCCTTCGGCCCCGGCGATGCGATCTTTGTGGAGGCCGGGGCGGAGCACTGCTTCGTGGATTTCACGGACGATTTCTCCGCCTGGGCGATCTTCTGGGGGCCGGACGGGGGCAAAGCCTAAGCCCCTCGCCTCGCGCGCCGCGCTCTGCTTAAAGACCCCCATGTCGCACAACACGTTCGGTCATCTTTTCCGCGTCACCACCTGGGGCGAGAGCCACGGGCCGGCCATCGGCTGTGTCGTCGACGGCTGCCCGCCGGGCCTGCCGCTCGACGAAGACTGGCTCCAGCACTGGCTGGACCGCCGCAAGCCGGGCGGCAGCCGCTTCGTCACCCAGCGGCGGGAGCCGGACACCGCCCAGATCCAGTCCGGCGTGTTCGAGGGCCGCACCACCGGCCACCCGATCGGCGTCGTGATCCAGAACGAGGACACCCGGTCCAAGGACTATTCCGACATCAAGGACAAATGGCGGCCCGGCCACGCCGACTATCCCTGGGACCGCAAATACGGTTTCCGCGACTATCGCGGCGGCGGCCGCTCCAGCGCCCGCGAAACCGCGATGCGCGTGGCCGCCGGCGGGATCGCGCGCCGCGTCCTGGGCGCAGGCATCGTGATCCGCGCCGCCGTCGTCCAGATCGGCCCGCGCGCCATCGACCGCCAGTCCTGGGACTGGGACCAGACCGAGGCGAACCCCTTCTGGGGGCCGGACGCCGAGACCGCCAAACTGTGGGAAGAGGATCTGGATCAGGCCCGCTCCGACGGCTCGTCCCTGGGCGCGGTGGTGGAGGTCGTGGCCCATGGCGTACCCGCCGGCTGGGGCGCGCCGGTCTATGCCAAGCTCGACGCCGAACTGGCCAACGCCATGATGTCGCTCCCCGCCGTGAAGGGCGTGGAGATCGGGGCCGGCTTCGCCGCCGCCGGGCTGGACGGCCGCGTCGCCGCCGACGAGATGCGGCTGGCCGACGACGGCACGGCCGAATTCCTGACCAATCACAATGGCGGCGTGCTGGGCGGCGTCTCCACGGGACAGGATATCGTCTGCCGCTTCGCGGTGAAGGCCACATCCTCCATCCATTCGGAGCGGCGGACGCTGAACCGCGACATGCAGGAAACCACGATCAGCGTGAAAGGCCGCCATGACCCCTGCGTCGGCATCCGCGCCGCGCCGGTGGCCGAGGCGATGATGGCGCTGGTCCTGGCCGACCACAAACTGCGCCATCGCGGCCAGATCGGCTGATGCTCGTCGCCGAAATTCTCGCAGGGTTGGCCGCGGCGTTCGGCGCGTTCCTCGGATTTCTCAGCCTGATCCGCCCGAAATGGGGCCAGGGCGTGGTGCGGCTCGTTCCCGACCCCGCCAAACCCGGCGGGTTTTCGGAGTTCCGCTCCTCCTATGGCGGGCTGTTTCTGGGCTTCAACGGCGCGGTGCTGCTGGCGCTGATCGCGGGAAACGGCGTCATGGGCGCCAGCTTCGCCGCCGGTCTCGCCTGGCTCGGCTCGGCTGTCGGCCGCGTGGTTTCCATGGCGCTGGACGGCACGGACACGCCCTATAACCGCATGAATGTGGCCATCGAGGGCGGGCTGGGCCTGATGCTTCTGGCCCCCTTCATCACCCATATCGTCCTGTAGGCCGCGTCCGGACGCTAGTTCTGCGCCCCGCGCAGCGGCGCCGGATCGCCCGCTGGCGGCGCCATGTCCTGCGGTTGCGGCGGGACCTCCACGGCAAAACCCGCGGCGTTCAGCAGCGCCAGCACCGGCGGCGCCTGCACGCCGCGGTCGTATGCGTACTTTGCGTCTTCCAGCGCCCCGCCCAGATCGCCCAATTCCTGTTTCGCCAGGCTGCGCACGCCCCAGGCGTTGGCGTATTCTTCGTTGGCGTCGATGGCCTCGTTCGCCTTGTCCAGCGCGCCCTGCGCGTCGCCGGAGGACAGCAGCGCCGTGGCGATATTGGTGCGCAGGATGGCCAGATTGTTGCCGGACACCTCGCCCGCCGCCTCCACCGCGCGGAACAGCGCCAGCGACAGCGCGGTATGGCCGCCGATCGTGGCCAGCTGGGCGATCTGGAAATCGCGGCCGATATCGGCGCTGACCGTCCCGTCCGCCAGCTCGGCATAGCGCGCGATCTCCGCCGGCGTCGCCCGCTGGGTCAGGTACAGCTCGCGCAGCGCGTCCGACTCGGCGGCCGTATCCCCCGCCCGGCGCGCATCGCTTGCCTGGGCGCGGTGCAGCTGCGCGGCGGCGTCCAGCTCCTCCGGCGTCGGCGCGGCCTCTCCGGCGGCGCTCTGCGCAGGCGGGGCGGGCGGCGCGGCGCTCTACACATTCCTGCAGCCGGGCGTCTATGCCTATGTCAATCACAACCTCATCGAAGCCTTCGAACTCGGCGCCGCCGCCCATCTCGGGCTGCGCCTCGGCGGCACCGCGCGCCGCCTGACGCGCCGCGCCGTCGCCCGGGCGACTTACCGGGAGGAGCCTCTGCCGCTCGGTGCCGACGGCCGCGTCGAACCGTTGTTCGAACCGTCGAACGAGGCGGACGAATGGAGCGCCAACGACAACGACTTCGACGACGAGGATTTTGAACTCGAGGAGGCCGAGCCGCCGGAGGCGTCCAAG